>BNJU01002027.1_pt1 | contig 64652 bp, 93 predicted proteins | sample 8539281 | NCBI WGS metagenome assembly BNJU01 (sample SAMD00202456, study PRJDB9452) | human saliva metagenome | isolation source: human saliva | place: Japan
CACTCGCTGTTCTGCAGCGGTCGCTATTCCGGCTATCACAGGATTCCAAGATAGTGCGCGTAAGAGCCGTATCGAAACAGAACACCGTCAGTTGGTATCAGCTATTCAATCTTATCTTGGTTCACAAGTAGATCCTGAGAATGCTGAAGCTCCGTCGCTTGAAGATCTAAAACCTTATCTCTCTAAGGACTCACAAGGCTCTGCTAAAATTGAAGATATTCTTGCTAAAGATGGTAACACTGTAGCGCATAAAATTGAAAACAACACATTGGTTTCTACCTACACTCCAAAGGGTGCTGATGCATCGAAAGCTAAGCACTGGACTTACGATTGGAAGAAGAACAGTAATTCGCAATAATAAACAGTTAGATGTAAAAATGGGGAGAACATCGACGAATGCTAAAGAAACTGCAAAAGTTCCGTCAGGACTTGAAGAAAAAAGGTAAAGGTTTTACCTTGGTTGAGTTGATTGTCGTAATCATTATCATCGCTGTTCTTGCAGCAGTCGCTATTCCTTCTCTCGTTTCTTTCCAAGATACTGCCCGTAAGGCTCGCATCCAGTCAGAACATCGTCAGCTTGTTCAGGCTGTACAGTCCTATATTGGCTCGCAAGTTGATCCAGAAACTGCTGATGTGCCAGACCTTGATGCGCTCAAGCCATATATAGCCAAAGAATCTCAGGGTTCAGGAGAGCTTTCTAAGACCCTCGCAGCAGATAATGGCAAGATTGCCCATGAGGTTAATAAGACGAGTCATAAGCTGATTTCGACTTATACGCCTGCTAGTGGAGGGAAGCCTATTACTTGGGAATTTGACTGGAGATCGAATAGCGGTAGCTAATAATAAAAATTTAGAGAAAATCTCTATTCCGACTGCTTCGGTGGTCGGATATTACCAAAGTAGTTGTCAGATGATGACAACTATTTTGGCAATATCAAAAGAGAAAACTAGGAGATATTATCAATGAAAGGAAAAAAAAGACAGGGCTCGACCTTGCCTATGGTCATTGTGGCTATTGTGCTATTAGTTGCTATGCTGGGAATTATGACCACTATTGTAGATACAGGGCAGGTACAGACTCAGCGGATGTATAGCTATCTCAAAGCCAAGTATATAGCAACTTCTGGCTCGCAATTAGCTTGGGGTGCTTACTTGGAAGCTGACCCCCAGAAGAATCCATCACCGCTCTATCAAGAGTTCAAGAATAGAGCAAATAGTTCGGCTCCTTCAAGAGTTCCTGTCAAATCAACTCATACCTTTAAAGATGGTGGCGTAGCTGAGATTGAGATGAACGGGGAACTGGATCGAGGTATGCGAGGTCCTGAGAATTACTACATCACCATAAAATCCAAGTCCAAACTAGCCGGTAGTAATGATTATTACGAGCATGTTGTGGTCTTTAACTTCCAAACCAGAGGGATTCGCTCGGAAGAAGGGCACTTAAAATCTGCTCAGAAATAGAAATAAAATAGGTAGGAAAGATGAAACAACTACGAAAAGGTTTTACCTTGACTGAAATGATTATCGCCATTATCCTCACGAGCATGGTGGGACTTCTTATCGGTCTTATATTTAATACGATGTTTTCGGGACGTAGTCTGATTGAGCGTGAAGCTAGTATTCAGTCAGAAATGCGGACCTCTATGCAATATGTGGATCGAACTATTGGCAAGGCGACATCAGTCTTTATCCTTGATGATAGCAAGTACAAGGGAAGCAAGGAGGGCTTGACTAAGGAGTGGAATTATATCGGTCTTTCTGCTGATGGTAAAAAAATTCTTAACTACATTTGGAATAAGTCCAAGCAAGATTGGGATGTCACTGAGCTAGGTACTAACTCTATCTATGATATGAGATTAGATTTGGAGTTTGAGACAAAAGGGGCTTATGAGGACAATCGTTTAATCAATTATACTCTTACTGGACAACACAAGGGATCTAATAATAAGTTTCCTCTTAAAACTGCAATTTCCGCTCTTAACAGTAAGCAGGTCTTTTCCAAAGTGGCTAAGAATAAGAAAGGCATTGCCCTAGCCTATCGGAATGATCCGATTGAAGGTCAGATGAATGTAGCTATTTCTTTTGTTTTTGACAAATCTGGCTCTATGTCTTGGGATTTGAACGGTAATGATATTCCACAAGGCAGCAATACTGCCAGTCGGATGAAAATTTTGAAAGAAAAAGCTACTGCAATGGTAAAGGATTTGCAGCCCGTAGGCAATGTTAGTGTCAATCTGGTCGCATTCTCTATTTTGGGGTCCTATGTTCAGCAAGATTTCTCTGAGCTAGATAAAGGGACAGAGGGAATTATTAACAGCATAAACGATAATAACAAATTTTCGCCAGGTGGTGTAACTAATCCTGGAGACGGTCTTCGCTATGGTATGATTAGTCTGCAAAAAGAATCCTGCTCAACTTAAGTATGTAGTCTTATTGACAGATGGTGTGCCGAATGCTTTCACTGTTAATACAAATGACACCTCTAGCCGCAATCGCAATCAGCAAAAATTATTATGGTAATTATTATTATGATTATAGATATGGTCGCTGGACAAGAGATGTTTTAGGCTCTCTTGTAACTTTTTAATAATGACCCTTATGATATAACGACAAATCTAACAACAGATCAAAATCGTGCTTTTATGATTCATACTCTAATGAGCCTTTGCGAAAGAAATCTATAGAGTATGCAGGGAAAGTTTCTCAGACCTTTGGTGCTGGGATTAAGCGTGTGAATGTTATCGGTTTCTCTGGAGTGCCATCAGAGATTGCTTATGGTGAGGATTTAACGAGAAGTATAGGAAGCGGGGGCATGGAAGCTAAGTATGTACCTGCTGCAAACGAAGCAGCTTTACAGCAGACCTTCTCTGATATTAAAAAGCAGATTCAGCAAGATCTTTGGTTTGTATCAGGACCATAGAAAGGAAAAAAGATGAAAGGATTGAAAAAACGTAAGGGGGTGACACTGGTTGAAGTCCTGATTTCCCTCATGTTAATAGGTGTTATTGCCGCTAGCCTTTTGGGGTTCTTCTCTGGAAGCTTTAACAACATTCTCCGTCAGCGGGGGCAGAATACTACCAACTTTGATATTCAAGAATCTTTTGAAACAGAATTGGCCAAAATTAAGAAAAACGGTGGTCAAGGAACAGATGTTGAAATTTTCAGATATCAAATCGGAAATGGTACCTATCAGAGTGTTAATGTAACAGGGACAACCTTATCTTATAAGGATAATAAAGTGAAAAATATCCATCTCTTTGCAGCTAATGTTAACGAAACGATGTTGGAACTTCCTAGTGACTTGGCTGTGGAGATTAAAGGCAATAAACGTTATTATTATGCTGGAGAAAGAGTTCCAGATGCAAGCGCAGGGCTTAAAGATAATAAGCAGGAAACTAAGGCTAGAATTTACACTGAATCTGGCTGGTTCCTTAGTGATCGTAGCATTGGGTCTGGGGCGCCAGGAATTGTTCCAGTAGGAACCATTGGAACAGTTGGGGATAATATTGTTTCTCAGCTCCTTCTGCCAGAGATGCCGACTGATTTTCGTAAACAACCCAATTTGCAACAAGGTATGTTAATTGAAGATGAGATGAGAGGCAGATACTTAGCCTTTGCGGCGCGGGCTATTAACTCGTATGGTCGGGTCGGAAACTATCAAGAAGCTAAAAGCCGCATCTGGGTAATGGGGTTGCCCATTACAAAGAATTTGCGACTACATACAGATGCGGACCTAGCCTTGCTTAAAAATGGTAACTCAACTACCATCATACCGACCGATAACCAGCCACATGCTAACACAGAAGTGAGAGATTATTTTAATGATGTTGTTTATGGCGCAACAATCCCTGTTCTAAATTACAAAGAGCCTGCAATTAACCAAGCTCGACAGTTAATTGCACTTGATGAGCGCACTATGCAGTTTAGTAATCATAATTTTAATAATGGCTATACAACCTCTGTATTGATTGGGAATCGTCAGCAGACAGGACCACTTCTAACTTATAAGCTAGATGATAAACTCACTTGGGGAATTAATCTGGAAAACGATGGTAGAATTGCTATTAAAACAATAGATACAACAATTTCTAATACCGGCGATCAGGAATATATACAAAATGTTAGATTAGACTATAGTAAGGATAATTCTATACAAGTACGCAGTGCTGCTAAGAATGGCACTCTAGGAATCGAAATTTTTATCAATGGACAGTCAGTCTATAATAAAACAGTTGCAATAAACAGAGGCGGGGTAACCCATGATATCAGTAGTGGTCAGATTATTTTTAGTGGCAAAACTTACATCAATGAATTTGCAATTTACACAAAAGCTTTGGAGAATACAGATATAAATAAGTTGTCAGAATATTTCAGAGATAAATACAAGGCTAGCTAATAGTGAAATAGTTTTTAGGAAAATAAGGGAGATTAGGAGATTATGGCAAAAAGTATGTTTTCGTCTAAGCGTAGCAGAAGCACTCTGGACGAAGAAGATAATGTGAAAAAAGACTCTTTTTTAGGAAAGTTAAATAAACCGCTCTTCTCATCCAAAGGGAAGAAGAAAGAGCACCTATCCATCCAGGGAGTTCAGATTAAGTCAGACCGTCAGGACAATTTTGACGATGAAGAAAAGTCAACAGCGAAAGGCAGCTTCTTAACCAAGCTCAATAAACCGCTTTTTCTAAGAATAGTGACAGTGACGATGCGCCGGTCAAGTCTGGCAATCGTTCACTCTTTGCTAAGAAAGGTAGCAGCGCTGCTGGTCAGCCAGCTACCAGAATGCATGCACCTTATACTATGTTTGGAAAGCCGATCAAGGGCAATCTGATGGCCATTGACTTCAACGATGAATCGGTCTATCTGGTTGTTGCTAGACAGAAGCGCAATGAGCTGGAAATTATCAAGATGGCTTCTGCTAATCTGCCAGAAGGTGTTGTGCTGAATAGTGAGATTATCGATCCGATTACTCTCAGGATGTTATCAGCGACCTAATGGAGCAGCATTCTATCACTGCCAAGTACGCCTTCTTCGCTCTGGGAAATACCAATATCATCGCCCGTTCGGTTGATGTGGCAGCTAGCGTGCAGAATGATGAGGATATTGAAGGCTTGGTATCTTATGAGCTCCAGCAATATCTGGATATTGATCCGACTTCTTATGTCATCCAGTTCCAAGAGCAGGAGTCTAATTCAGCTTTCCCGCTTGATGAAGATACTCGCTCTCTCATGGTCTATGCTGTACCAAAAAGTATAGTAGAGCAATATCTGGGCTTGGCTAATAATCTGAAGCTGACACCTTATGTCTTTGACCTTCAGTCCAATACCTTTGAGAAATGGTTGGAACGCGTTCAAGCGATTAACAACCGTGCCAAAAGGCTGACTCAAGAAAATGTCGGCATGGTGCATCTGAGCAAGAGTTTTATCGGTGTTTATCTCTACTCAGAAGGTAAGTTTGTGACCAGCAACTATCTCAATCGTGGCTACAAGGACATCCTGAGCTATGCAGACGATGCTAGTTTGCTGCAGAAGCTTCCGTCAGTAGCATCAGATGATCTGGACACGGGTCTCTTGAAGCATGCCTTGGATGAGTGGGTGGCTGATGCCAAGAACCACATTCTCAATACTGAAAACTTCTTTAGTGGATCAACTGGTCTCAACATTGACAGTTTCTATGTCTTTGGGGACCAAGACATCTGCTGGCAGTTGGCAGCTATTCTGAAGCAGAGCATGAATCGGGAATTCATCTCAATTGATAACGTAGATTATGAGAATGTACTGTGGGAAGGTTCTGCCGAGTTTAATGCGGAGTTCATTCCGGCTACAGCCATGTTGATTAGGAGAGCAAACTAATGCGGAGAGATTTAAACTACTTTTCAAAATATCATGTGGCACCGGCTAAAGACCAGTCCACTAAAACTTGCTGCTATTTCCGCTTTTGCTGGGATTGCAGCGATTATGATTGTGCTGATTGGCTTCTTCCAGTTTAGCGCTATGCACCTCCAAGGCGAGATTGACCGAGCGGAGCAGACACTCAAGAGTCCAGAGATGGCTCAAGAGCTGAAGGCAGTCTCTGAGACTGAAGATAAGATTGTTACGGTCAAGAATGACGAACTTCTCTTTACCAGCCTGGAAGGCGATTTCCGCCGCCTGCATCGAGTAAACAAAGCCTTTATGGACTTCCTTAATAAAAACGTGACACGGAACCTAGTCTTTGACGATATTAAGATTAATAACGACAATGTAGAAATCAATGGGTCGTCTCAAGAGCATCTTTCTATCGCTAAGTTTGAGGAAGAGCTTCGTAAGTCTGAGAAGTTTAACCATATTTTTGTGGATAACATTACTCGCGAGGAAAAGGATAACAATACAGTGTACAAGTTTAACATTAAAATTTTGACGAAGGATGTAGATTTCAATGAAGAGCAAAAATGAGAAAGAAAAGAAAAAAATCCTGAGTAATTTAAATGAGCGTGACAAGAAATTGTTGGCCTGTGTTGGAGGAGTAGCGGTACTTGCTGGTGGTGGGTATCTGGTAACAAATTCTTATACACGGATGGCGCAGTTAGCTGAAGAGCATGCAACTATCTCGACAGAGTTGGAAGGCAAGAATGCCAAGATTAGTCAGAGGAAGTCTCTTACCAAACAGCTCCAAACTTTGAATGCTAAGACTCTGGATCAGGCTAAGAAATACTATGGTACGACCAATCAAGGGGAGTTCATCTTCTTGATTGACAAGCTAGTCAACGAAAGCGGTATTAAATTCAAGTCTGTCAACTATACTGAGAGCACAGAGTTGGAACTCCAGCAGGAGGGCTTGGCCGCGACTTCGTCTAAGGGTCAAAACTCCAACTCTTCTGGTACGACTAGCAGTTCAAGCTCGAGTGAGACGTCTTCTTCATCCAGTACGACCTCTAGCTCGTCTGGTACATCGTCCTCATCTTCATCTAGCAGCAGCTCTTCATCAGATGCGAATACTGCAACAACAACGGCAGCTAATACAGCGACACCAGGGAACGGAACGACCAATAATACCAACATCACGCAGATGACAGCGGACATTGAGTTCGAAGGAACTTATACACAGGTTCTGAAATTGCTGGAATTGATTGATGGCAATCAACAAAAAATCGTTTCCAGTGAGCTGGAATTGGGTGGAAAGAAAAAGCCTATCTAGCACGGAGGAAAAACAAAAACCCCTGATCTAACCAGCGGTAAAAATCAAGCTGCGTTTCTATCAGGTTAAAGACGTCGAGCGCTATGTGACTCTGGAGAGCAATGTCGATAAGACGCCTATTCAATTTGCCAACTGGGAGTCTCCATTTGCGATTCCGACTTGGCAGGCAGGCTCTATATCTGTAACGACAGCTGGTGGCGGCACAGATGCAACTGGCAATAAGGGCAGTTTGGGGCCGCAACAACCAATACAACTAGCAGCGCGAATGCTAACAGCAGTACCAATCTGGCTCCGTCTTATCTGGAGCAGCTTTAGCACTCAGTCTAGTCGGAACGATGGTCTGTCAGCTTATTACAATTCATCAACTATCTACCGCTTCGAATCACCACTGAAGCTGATTCAGTCAGGCGGCAGCAATCAGTATGATGTGACAGTTGACAATACGGACTTCCTTGAAGGTTCAGGTTCCAATGTGGTTAAGATTCCAGCAACCAAGTCTTCTACCATGTATGAAATGGAATTTGCAGCACCGTATGTATCCTTGAACAATAAGCCGGATGCTATCAGCTTCTCTCTATCTCTGTCTAATCAATGGCAGGGCAAGATTGGCTTGATTGTCAAGAATGCCAGCGGTCAGAAGATTTATCTTCACGTCATTCGTCCCAACAGCTGGACTGGCTGGCGCGAAGTTAGCTTCGATCCTGAAAACATTCCAGGATTCAGCTATCCAATGACTATTGTGGGTTACTACTTCGAAACTCCGAGCGGAGAAAGCCCTGAAACGACTATGAAGCTGGATAACCTATCTGTGAACAACTTGGTAGTTAGCTAAAATACTTTGAAAAAATACCAAATAAGTCTATGGTTTAAAATTTCAAGAGCATGTGTAAATTTTTCTTAAAAAAATGCTAAAAACCAAGTTATTAGACTAGTATTCACGGTGCATTTATAGTAAACTAAAACATAGAGATATTTGAAGTATAATACAAGCAAACTCAGAATAGACGCCCGAGTCTATTTTGGGTTTTAATGGAGTTTATGGAAAAACAAAATCAAGACTGGTTTTGCATTGAAAAAGTTTAATATCATTTAGAAAGTGGGGGGTGTCGAAAATATTCAAATGGCATATTTTTTACCTTTTGGAGCAGGGCTTATAGCGCTGCATACGATTAGCATTTTATTTGTTTCTAGGATTTCATTAATAAAGCGCCTTTTTCTCGTAGTATGGGTCATGCTATTTGCGATTGGTGCTCCATTCCTCTTTCAACAAGTTCCCGGCATAGCCTTTGTTGGACTCTGTGCCTTGGCCTTGGCTGTCTATATGGTGCTGCTCTTTTCACAGGAGCTAGCTCCAGTCAAGAAGAGAGCAACTGCTTCTGCGCGAAGCAGAAGCCAGAAGCATGCCAAGAGCTCACGCAAGAAAGTGGAAGCGACGAGCGCAGGCTTGTCATCTGCTAGAGATTTGAACTTCTCCAATGCTTCAACCGGTAGGATGAGAAAGGAAAAGTAAAGAAAGGGTTCAGGCTGAGGAAAGTCCGGCAAGGCAGAGAGTATCTGCTTCTGGTCGCACCCTAGCAGACCGTTCTATCAAAAAGGATATGACAAGATTTGAGAAAGTAAAACCTCTCTACCCGGTTGATAATCTGGCTACAGCTCCTGCCTTTGGAGAATATGAGCCAAACAGTCAGTTAGCGGCAGCTGAGGTCGGTATGGTGGGTATGGACCACAGCGCACAAAAGGCCAATGATGAATTTTTGCAGTCCCTGCTTCATCATCGCAAGGGTTCTACTAAGATTAAGGTGGCCAACTCTCTGATTCAGCCTACGGAAGCAAATGCAGCCGGCAATCAAGGCTATACAGATATAGATGATCCAGCCTTTGAGACAGCTGTTCTGTCTAAGATTAGACCGATGTCCTATACGGAGTCTAGCTATGGTAACTTCAAACCGCAGGCGGTTGAGGTGACAGGTGTTGTTTCTCAAGATGAGGAAGAATTCTTCACTGAGCAAGAACAAGCTCAGCAGCCAGTGGCAGAAGAAGTAGGGGGTAACAGCCTTGAAGATGTTTTTGCTGCTACGGGAGATATCAAGCCAGTTAGAGCGGAAGAGTCGAGAGCAGCAAACAGCTTAGAATCTCTCTTCTTTGCTGACTCAGACACTGAGCCACAAGCTAAGATGGATTCAGCCTTCAGTCAAGCAGCTGCAGAGCCAGAGTTTTCTGCTGCTGAAGAGTCTATGGTTAGCCGTGATCGCGCTGATATTCAGGGTTATCAAGATATTCTTAGCCAGATTCAGCATGATTTGCTAGGATCTGAAGAGGAAGATTTGACTGCTGAAGTGGCAGAGGCTTGGGAGGAAGAAAGTAGCTTCGAACCTGCTGCAGAAACGTTTGAGTTTGAAGCAGCTGCTGAACCAGCAGTTGTTCAATCAGTTTCTGAAGACGTTCTTTGGACACAGGCTGAGCCTGTCCAAGAAGCAATTGCAGATGAGACAGAAGAAGACTTGCTCAAGGGAATTGCTGACATCCTCAAAGCTGAAGAAGCACAAACCAAAGCAGCTCCGGTCGTTCCGGCTGTAGATGAAACAGAAGAAGATTTGCTTCAGAAAATCACTGACATCCTCAAGGCTGAGGAAGCAGCAGAAGCAAGACAAGCAGCAACTGCGGGAGATAAAGAAGTCTATTTCCAATTCCTCCTACTGGAAAGTCAGGAATTATTGGCTTCTAATGCAGTTCAAGAAGCTGAGAGCTATCTGAAAGAAATTGTCCAAGGCAGCTCAGATCAAAATCTTCGTCAAGAAGCGTTCAACATGCTGGACAAAATCGTGAAAAAAATTAATACTATATAAACATACAATTGATTGTAATCAATTAGAAGGGTTTTAGGGAAATTATGAAAAGTTGTAAAAACAATCACAGGGACCGTTGTCATTGAGATTGAAAAAAGGGATGGGACTGGGTGAAGTCCATGAAGTCTTTGTTGACGAGGGGGTCAATCTGACTTTTGTCATTAAGTCAAAGCAGTCTGAACAGCCTTTTGCCTTGCTGTCTAGCAAGAACATCCAAGGCATCGGTGACTTTGCGGTCATGGTAGAAAACAGCTCAGTCTTTCAAGAGCTGGAAGAGGCAGATCTGAAGGTCTTAAACGACAAGCAGGGTAGTGTCTTTGACGAAATTGTCATCACAATTGATGGAAACAAGGTGGGAACTGTTGTTGACTATCATATTGACGAAAAGAATGAAATTGGCTACTTGGTGGTTAATTCTGAAGATGCCAGCGAGGAAATTCAGATTCCTAAATCACGCATCTTGATGATTGGTAAAGAGTACATCATCCTCAATGATGAAAAAAAGACAGCTCCTCATCTTGAAGCAGATGTAGAAATGGGCCGTCTGGCTGCAGCAGATCTGCTTCATGAAACTGAAGCTGCAAAACCTGCCGAAAAAAATTGAGGAAGTAGTTGCTGAAGCACCTGTATTCGAGCCAGTTGTAGATGTAAAAAGCAGATGTAAAAGAAGAAGCTGCGACAGATTTGACAGAGGCCTTGGCTGCTGTAGGTCTGGGAGCTGCTGCTCCCTGAGTTGGAGTTTTCGAAGCAGTCGTAGAGACAGCAGAAGAACCAGAAGTTCAAGACTTGGTACAAGAAACAACAGCTCCAGCTGAAGAAGAAGTTGAAGAAACAGATGCAGCACTGAGTCTGGATGCTGCTTTGAAGAAGTATTGGCAGCCCCTGCTGAGGAAGTAGAAACAACTATCAGCACAGCGCCAGTTGCTGAGGAAGACTCTGCAGCAAAGAAAGCTGTCAACGACTTTATCGATCAGCAAAAACGTCTTCTGGTAGGCAAAACACTGCAAAAAGATCTTGTTAATGCAGATGGAGGAGTTATCCTGAATGCCGGAGATACTGTTTCAGATGACATCATTGATTTTCTTCGCCGTATCGACCGTAAATTCCTTATCCGCTTAGCTGAATGCGTAGTATAAGGTTGGGATGAGATTCATGTCAAGAAGAAAAAGAAAGGTTTCATCAAAATATCAAAAACTACTTCCAGCAGCGACACTTGCTGCCTTTCTGCTGGGTAGTTTATTTTATGTCATTTTTGTCTTTAATCCAACGATTGACCTGAGTATCAATGGCCGTCCCTCTATGAAGGTTCGCTCTCGGAGCGAAGCTGAGATTGAAGTTTACAGAGAACTGCCCTATAAGGCTACATTTCAGCTGTCTACGGGGCAACACTTCTCTGTAGATATGCGCTTTTTAGGACTGAGCTATTTCACAGAAGAAGAGCTCAAGCGGCTGGATAATATTTCAGCCAAGACAGTCTGGGATAAGTTTACACCGTTTTTCGATACCAAGGAAAATCTACAGATTTCCATCTATCCCAATCGACTCTTTTGGCTTAGACCTTTAAACGATGTCTTAGCTGCCCATCCTGATGTTCTCAGTCAGCTTCCAACGACCAATCATCTGGTCATGGACGGCGAGTCTAACGTAAAGGTGGGAGACAAGTCTAATGGCTATAAGATTGACCCTGCTGCTTTTTATCCAAGCATCTGAGGAGATTGCCAAGACTGGTAAATTTGATGATGTCAAGGTTGAGAGTACACCTGTTGAAGCAGAAGATCAGAGTGAGCTTCTGAGCCAATATACGCACTTTATAGAGCGTAAGGAAGTACCACTGCCGACTAACGCTGCCCAAGCTCAAAACATGAAGACAGCCTTTTACAAGCTGCAGAATGTTTACTTGGCTCCTGGTGAGACCAAGTCTCATCTCAGAATTGCTGGGCGCTTTGAATGCAGAGTCTGGCTATCTGCCAGTCAAGGGCAAGGATAATAAAGAAGTTTACGGTCAGGGTGCTGAGCAGATTGTAGATGCCATTCAGCAGCTCGCCTTTTTCACGGACCAATGTTATTTCCTATCGAGGACAGTATTTTCAACATCGGAACGCCGGCTGAAGGTTTGACCGAATTGACCATTCAAAACAATACAGAAACAGATATGGTGTTTTCATTAAGTTTGGAGGAGGGGCAAGTATCCATCATTCTGGCATCTAAGTGATACTCAAGGGAAGTCTGAGTTTGACATTGTCACCTGAGATTTTCAAAGAGTATAAAAGGGAAAAATTATGATTGCAAGTTTAGTATTTATATTAGGTGTCGTATTTGGGAGCTTTTTCAATGTCGTCATCTACCGTGTACCACTGGAAAAGAGCATTGCCAAAGGTCGGTCTATGTGTCCGTCCTGCGGTCATGTCTTGACTTCGGTGGAGCTGATTCCGGTTGTGTCGATTATCATGCAGGGCTTTAAATGTAAGCACTGCAAGGAGCCGATTTCACCGCGCTATCTCATTGTAGAGCTCCTGACGGGTCTGCTCTGGCTGGCCTCTTATCTGATCTTTCAAGATCAGGGGCCATGGATGGTTGTTTCAGCCTGTCTCTTGGTGTCGCTTTGTCTCATTATCGCTTATATCGATTTTGATACTCAGTACATCTCGGACTCGGTTCTGCTGGTTTTCTGGCTGGGCCGCATGGCTGTTACGTTTTTTACCAATGAGTTTAATTGGGACCTGCTCCTTTCGCTGCTAGTCGGCGCTGGTCTCTACTCTCTCATTTATTTTGGGGCCAAGGCTTATTACAAGAAAGAGGCTTTCGGGATGGGAGACATCCTTTACTTAGCTGCCCTGAGCAGTTGGTTTAGCCCTTTGAATACGCTGATTTTGGGATATGGTTCTTTCTTTGTGGCTGGAGCGATTCTCTTAATCGCAACCATCTTTAAGAAATTCAAATTTTAGTTGAAAGAAGAAGTCCCTTTTGGTCCTGCTATGAGTATCATGGCGGTCATCCCTATATTTCTGGGGAGGAATCTAGGAAACCAAAAAGCGACAATAGAAATGGATAGAAAAAAATGTTTAGGAAGAAAAAAGTTATCATAGCATTAGCGACAGCTACTGTCCTTTCAGGCAGTGTGTTGCCTGTCAGCCGCCTAGCGGCAAATGAAAAGGCCAGTTTGGATCCATCTTTAGTGCAGGTGTCAGATCAGTTTCAGGCCAAGAAAACAGGAGCAGTCGTCTTTTCAGAAGATGTAACAGTGCCAAGCACAGTGTCAGCTGATTTCATTGATAGTCGTCTGGCTGGCACACCGATGGCTGGATTGGGAAAAGCTTTCAAAAAAGCAGAGAAAGATCATGGAGTTAATGCAATTTTTCTCGTAGGGCTGGCTATTCACGAATCGGATTACGGCCGCAGTCAGATTGCTCAGGCCAAGCACAATCTGTTTGGTTTCATGGCTTATGACTCCAGTCCTTTTTCCAGTGCAGGAAATTTCGCAACATTTGACGATGGTATAGATACCGTTGCCCGCTATCTCAGCGAGCACTATCTCAAGCCTGGCGGTCAGTTCTACAATGGTAAGAGCATGGCTGCTATCAATGTAAGATACGCATCTGACAAAACTTGGTCAAGCAAGATTATGATTCGTATTCGAAATTTTTTGAAAAAAGGTTAAGGTGGCTGGGACAATCATGTCTCAGCTTGCTTTATTATAGAAAGAATTTCTTTTGGTGAGGCGACTGACGGGGTTTTTCTTGCTCTCTGGGCTCTAAAAATTCCTAATCATTCTCACAGAACTAGAAACAAAAAAATTGCTTCTGCTACATCTACATCGTCTTTTATGGCGAAAAGGACTTAATTAGGGATTTATGAAAAAGAAAGTTTGACGTAAGCGATGTTTTAAAGGAAGCCTGGGGACTGACTGTTGATTACTTTTTTGTATGGACAGCAGGGCTTGCTATCATTCAACTGCCGTTTTTTATTCTGGGACTGTTAATTCTATTTTTTTCTCCATTGACTTCTACATTTTCTTCCAAGTATAATTCTGCTGGGATTTCTATGTTCTTTTTGTGATTGCTTATATCCATAAGTTTTTCCTTGACCATGGTTCGTAATCCGCAGATGGTGCGAAGAAACTTCTGGAGAGCTGTTGGCTACAGTATTTCTGATGGCTTTTTGGGCGTTTGCTTTCTGTGTCTATTTACGTATTCATGTTTTTTTCTTGGCTATGTTACTTCTTTTTGTATACTTCTATAATGTCTTGATGCCAGATGCAAATTTTCGAGAGAGATTATGGGAACTTGGATGATTTGGGTTGCAAATAAATCAAGAGAAGATAGCTAGCATGCTCTTCCTGCTTTTTTGATAGCACCAATGTTTAACTTGTTATTCCATTTGTTTTACAGCTATTTTATAGTCTCTCACTTCTTCTTGTTGCCCTATATTATTCAGGATACCAACTCCTCTGATAATCTCTTGCGTCCTCTGTCAGCCTTTTGGTAGCTTGGGCAAATCCTTTTTCTCGTATGAATGGTCAGAGGGGCGTTACTTACTGGTAGAGCTTGTCTTAAAGCTTATTCCTGTAGTATTGGGTCTAATAGAAGTTTTGAGTTTGCTTTTTGGTGCTGGTGTGTCTAATATTGTGGGAATGATTGTTAGTATGATAAATGGCTTTTTTTGCTGATTTATGCCTTGGCAGCCTCGTTCGGTTATGGCCGACATCCTGATGTCTTATGATCGGGAAATAGTTAATTTTGGAGATTAATATTTATGAAAAAAATTAGAAAGGGTTTTAGGATTTAGGATAATGAACGATGAATGATGTAAAAAGTAACAAGGGTTTTTCAGAGAAGCTTTGGATTTTTTTGTTACAGAATATTATTTTTGTCTGGCTGAAAGGCCTTTTTGCTGGTCGGAATCCCGCTTGCAGTGCTGGGCTGGTTTCTTTTTCCGCTGGTTTCGAGTTGGTCTTACCGGTCCATTTTAGTCTTGACCTGTTTGGCTATTTATAATTGCTTTCGGTTTTGCTTACGTCAATAAATTTGCCTTTGACAGTGATACGAAATCCGCAGATGGTTAAGCTCTATTTTGGCTATGCGGTTTGGTACAGTATCTCAGATGGCTTGCTTACTCGCCTCTTTTATTCCTTCATTGTCAGTGCAGTCCAGGTTCTGATTCTGTACATGGGTTGGTCGGCAATCGGGCATCAATCTTGGGGTGGCTAGTCTCTTTGCCTTTTATCGGAGAGCAGTAAGTCCAGAGGCCATTGTGATTTTTCCAGTTTCTCTTTTCCTTTCTTGTTCATGGTCTTTTACCTGCTCTTTCACTTATCTGGTTGATTCGCACTTCTTTTTGCTGTCTTATATCATTCAGGATACTAGCTCCAGAGACAATCTAGCCAAGCCGCTTTCTTTTTATGGCTGTTTGAGAAAGTCAGTCCTGTTGATGAAGGAGCGCAGGGGTCGTTATGTTCTGCTCAGCTTTTTTCTAGCTTCTTTTGGTGGGCTGATTGGGCTGGGTACTCATCTCCTGATGGATCTGATAAGGCAGTATATTGGTCCCTTGCTGGGGGAACTGGATGATTTACTTGGCCTGATTCAGATGATTCCTGTCCTAGTTTTCAGTAGCTTTTACTGTGTATTTGTTCTGGTTGTTCGGACAGTTTTTGCTGATACTCTGATGGAAAATGATGCAGAAGTGGTGGATTTTGGTGATTAATTTAGGAAGTAGAAAGACCAGACAATACTTGATAGAAACAAGAGGAAGGGTATGAAATCAGTAACAAGAATCTTAATAACAGCTTTGGTGCTAACTGGGATTGGCTTTATTCCTCTCCCTTATGAATTAGAGACCGTGAGGCCGGCTTTGAATGCCAAAGACTTTGTCCAAGTTCAAGGAGGAACTGATAAAGGAAAAGGTAAAATCTATGTCATGGCTGTTGGTGTTTCCAAGGCCCGAGTCTTCAGTCTCTTTTTGACTCTGCTGCCTAATTACAGGCTGGAAACAGAGTATGTCTCTGTTCCTGAAAACTATTTCGATAAGGAAAAGGGACGGGAAGAGCGTGAGAACAGCACTATGGGGTCTTCCCATCTCAATGCCTTGCAGGTGGCTTATCAGGCTGCTGGTCGTACAGTTGAGATTAGGCATAAAGAGATTTACGTAGGTGGCATCAGCAGCGAGACGCCTCTGTCAAAGGAGTTGCAGCGAGGCGATGTGATTTTAAAGATTGACAATCAGACTTACACTAGCCCATACGACATCGTTGATCAGATGGAACAGCGGCCAGTCGGCGATGTGGTATCAATTGAGTACAGTCGTAATGGTGTAATCGGTTTGGCTAGCGGTCCTGTAATTGTGGATGAGACAACTGGTAAGCCTGGTTTGGGGATCGAATTGGGATCTAAAGCCAGTGTTGCCATGAATCCTCTGACGGAGTTTAAGAGCAATGGTGTAGCAGGTCCCTCTGGTGGACTCATGTTCAGTCTGGAGCTTTACAATCAGCTCGTGTCTGAAGACATTACCAAAGGAAAAACGATTGCTGGTACTGGAACGATTGACCACAAGGGAAATGTTGGCCGGATTGGCGGGATAGAGATGAAAGTCATGGCTGCAGATAAGGCAGGCGCTGAGATTTTCTTTGTTCCGGATGACACCATTGACGCCGATATTGCCCAGTACAATCCCAAGCTGCGCTCTAACTACCATGAGGCACTTCGTGCTTCTATCAAAATCAAGAGTAAAATGAAAATCGTCCCTGTCAAAACCTTCAACGAAGCTTTGAACTATCTCAGAGAGATGGAATAAGGGACTTTACTACTATTCTGAATAGTCAATAGAAACACAAGCTCTTGCTGGTTATTTATCTGGCGAGGGCTTTTATTATAGAATTTTTTTCAAATAATTGCCACCTTGGCACATAAATACTTGATTTCCAAATCGCTGTGTGATATATTTATAACATAAAGAATGTTAAATATTTCTAACATAAGGAAAGGAGTCTATCATGAAAAAAAGTCAAAAAAACGGGTGGCCTCATTGCGATGATTGCCGCAGCTCTCTTTATTGATTTTACTGTTTTATTTGGTTCTAATCTTAGTTGGGGACCCAAGTTGATTATTGTTGGTATTTCAGTATTAGGTCAGATTGTAGTTATTTGGGGTTGGCTGCACATGAAACCATGGCCACCTAAGAGTCAGAAAGGAAAGGAAAAGACTATTTTTGACTTGTCTGCTAAGCTGTACACGATGCTTTCTGTTTGCTGCAACCATTTTTTTATACAGTAGGAATTTGGATTACGACTCCAAGCGAAGGATCCAGCATTAAAGGAATGGATTTTTGGGAGTTGGCCTCGTTATTGAAGTGATTGTATTTGGTTTTTTTCTCTTTGAAAAAAATGTCAAGGAAACTCCAGATGAACGCTTTCTATGCCAATCTAGCTAAGGCAGCTAGCTTGATGTTTGTCTTTATACTAGGCGCACTGATGATCCTAGCAGTTATCATCGGATACATGGGTTCTTTCACCTTTACATGGGTCAGATTTTTGTTAGCATAGCTGCCTTGATCTGCATCTTTGCGGTTGTCTATCTTATCTCAGAACGGAGAGGATAACCATGGCCAAAGAAAGCAAGATTATCACCAATCTAAAATCTGTTCGTGAGTCTATGGGCATGACCCAGCAGGAACTAGCCGACCGTATCGGCATGCGGCGCGAGACAATTCTGCACTTGGAAAAATAACCGTTACAATCCTTCGCTAGAAATGGCTCTCAAAAATTGCTCAAGTTTTTAATTTGAAAGTAGAAGACCTCTTTGAACTCAGACAGAAAGAGGAGGAATAATTCTTTTCGAGACCTTTTTATCAAGTGAGTTAATTAATTAGGAATTGAAGTCAAAAGAAAAAAATCCTTTGAAACGTTGATTTCAAAGGATTTTGTTATATAAATTATTTAACTTCTGTAGATATTATCCTTCCTATATCCTTAAAAACCCTGATATAATAAGGTTTCTAAAAATATTTTATTTTTTTCAACAAATAAGAATTAAATTTTATTTTTTTAATCAAGTATATTATAGCACTTGAAAATAGCTAATCTAAATTATACAATTTAGCAGGAAGAAATTCTATAAAATCAATCTTAAAAATCTTTTGGGGTAAAACAATATGTGCAATATAAAGAAATTATTAAAGAAAATTAAATCTGTAATAACTGATAAAGATATTAGTTTTACAGCAATCGAAAGAATCATATCTTATATTACGGTTGAAATCATTCGATTTTATTCATTAAGAAACAAAATAGAATTCGCCGTATTCAATAAAACTTATACAAATTTTTTTGCAATAAAAAAATAGCAAAAACTGTCAGAATATGCACTGACCCCCAAAAAGTTAGATTTTGTGTCTAACTTTTGGAGTGCAGTTCACATCTGTACTGGAAGTCGAGCAAAAGGCTGAACAATTAACTTATGTAATGGACATATTACGTTTTTCTTGAAATGAATTAATGTTACGAATCGAATTATTTAATTTCAAAAAAATCTTTGAAAAGGCTTCAAGTAGTTGTCTGTCATGAGTTATTAAAATAACTATTTTATTTTTCTAGAAAAGATTTTAGGAATATTATAAAAATTTATAACAACAGTGTAATTCAAATTTGATGTTGGTTCGTCAAGTAGATAAACATCAGATTTTTTTGGATAAACAAAGTAATAGTGAAAGTAACTGTTGTTGTCCAAGTGAGAGTTCAGCAACTTTTTCAAGTAGATTTTTTTATATTAAAAACATTTGAATTAAATAAATCACTGGTGATTGGATGGTTAAGGAAAGATGTTATTCTATTGAAATTGGAATAAAGTTCGATGTACTCTTTAACTGTTTCGGATGTACTAGTTATTACGGGTGAACAAGTAGATATGTTATATTTTTCGACAATTGTACATGTCTAGTTCTTCAATGTTTTTAGAATTAAACTCAATAGTTCCGCTCCGATTGTTATTTAAAGTTCCATTGATAATATTTAATAGAGTAGATTTTTCCGACACCATTTTTTTCCTGAGATAATATAAACATTATTTTGAACAAAAAGTGAAATTTAAAAGGATCCTTGAAAACTTTACTATTATTAAAAGAGTAATTCACATTTTTTTAAGTTAATTGAAAAATGTGAGAAAGTTTTGTGCTACCATTACTTTCTATAGGTAAGTCTAGTAATTCCTTCGTTCTTATAAGTGAAACTTTTAATCCTTGCAAGTCTTGAAAAATTCAATAAAGTATTTTAAATCTGCGATTAGAATATTAAAAATACATTGAAATTATAGTGAATTCTCCTAATGTAATTTTTTTGGTTAATTACAGCAATACCTCCGATTAAAAACTGAAAGAGTTAGTAGCAAGTCAATAAAGTCATCAGTAGATGAAAATAGAGAATCTAGTCGGTTAAATTTAGATAATATTTTATATAAGTCAATAAAGTTACTACTAATTTTTGAGGTAATGTGACTGTATTGAGAGGTATCTCGAATTAATTTTTTCATTTAGGAAGATTTGATTTAGATAATCAAAAAGTTAGATTTTTTTCCGTCAAATTCAATCTTATCCTATAAAAAAACACTCTTGCTTAGACTGTATAATATAATTAGAATTGCACAAGTGGTTATATAAATAAATCCAAAAGTGGTACTAATGTTTAAAAAGCTTGTAAAGAATGTAAATTGATGAAATTATATTAAAAATGGATTAAATAAGTTATCAATAAGAAATATGGAAATAGTATCAGAATCTGTTTTTAATACGTTGATTTAAATAACTATGATTAAACCTATTAAAAATATTCTAAAGGAACTTTTTTTAAATAGTTAATCAATAATAGGTTTAATTGGAATGAGAACTTGTTTTTCAAAGATAAAGAGATAACAGTATAAAATAGTTGATTAAAATATTACTCAAAGTAACTAAGCATATAATAACACAGAGAGAAATAATATTATTTTTCTTTAGTATAAGCCAACAAATCTAAAAATTTGAGTATAACTTAGGAATATATAATGAAAGAATTGTAAGTACAGCTTGAAGAAAGAAAATAACAGTAATTTTGTTTTTGTGAGTAATAATTATTATTTTTAAAAATTGGATCAAAGCGAAATACCTCTAAGAACATCTTTTTAAAAATTTAGTGGATTGTATGTAGTAGTTTATACCAATCACGATATGTAGCATTTTAAATCAACAATTGTTTAGAATTGATAACGATACTTTTATGATATGTTTGTGTAAACAAATATACAATTCCCCAATTTATTATTTGAAGGTAACGTTGTAATGTAACCGAATATATTATAACATAAATCGAACCCGTGGTACAGTTAATCTCAAAATACCCAAAAAGCTTAAAAGGACTATACTGTAAGCGACAAAATAAACAGGAGATTATCATACTAATGAACTAGTAAGGGAAGAGAAACATTATAACTTTCCTTGCCAACTTATTGTTGAAGTGACCTATGAATTAACAGTTGCTCAGGAGTCAACACTAACTTCAAAAGAAGAACCCAAAGTCGCTAAATAACAGCTGCGGCTCTAGTGGATGGGCGAATGAATAGAAAACTTTGGTTTGAGTCCACCATTATCCGAGGGTATCAGAAGCTGCGTTTAGCCATTGATATGTTTTTTAGTGATGATTGGATTTGTTCTAGGGGAACTCAAGTCTTGTCAACAGACCTACCTTGCGAGTTGGGATGGCTAACTTACTTCAAAAAAAACAAGGTGCCTAAGAAAACACTCACCCATGACTTTAATCACTCCAGAAAACCTATTGAAAAATGACCACAATCCATCAATCAACGCCTAGAGTGGACACTATGAGATTGATACGGTGGTGCAAATGTGTGTGCCTAATGACCTACTTTCTGACTCTGACAGATAGAAAGACTAAGTATGAAATTATTCATTACTACCCAACGAGACAGCACAACCTGTTAATGTTGTCTTACTAGTTATCACACAAGGGGAAGACATCAGGTTCATTACAGCTGATAGTGGCACAGAATTCTTCAGATCAAGCGAAGTCTTTAGTAAAGAAACACTACTTCCATTCTGTTTGATATTGGGAGAGGAGAACTAATGATAATCATAACCGTCTCTTTAGAGGATTTATCTCCAAATAAACAACAATAGCAGCCAGAAAACTGGTCGTCTAGATTGAGAGAAGGAACAACAATTACTCCAAATGACTACTATCCTTTAAGACGCCTAGAGAAATGATAACAGGTGATGAACGTGGATCAAAAATTTACTTTATTCTTCTTGGTCTATAAAATAAAGGAAAAGACTATATTATCCATGACGATGGTATAAAAATACCAACCAATACTGAAATAATTATCCTTGACAATCTATGTGAATTATGTTATAATATGAAAAAAATAAGGAGGTGTTTTTTTATGAGTAAAAAACCTGGTAATAAGCCTACATCAACCCCTATTGGTTCTACTCTAATGAGTATGAGCCAAGATAAATCTACCTATGGTATTACAACAAGTTCAAAAACCGTGGTGGGAACAATGGGAATAGTGGTGGTAATAATGTTAACGTTGGAGTTTATTGCTGTTGCTGTACAAGAGGAGGAGGAAGTGCAAGTTTAACAATGATGGAGTACATTGAAGAAGAAGTTGTTTTATAAGTAGGTTCTTTTGGAAATGACTTGTAATAGAGGCCAGTTGCTTTTAATATTATTCCTGTATACTTTATCTTGGATTAACTTCAACTTTATCCATATGCATATAATAGGTGTGATAACTAGCATCTTTCTTTATAGTGTATCCTTGATTATTCTTCAAAAATCGAACCAATAAAAACAAAAACACCTGTGAGTGTTTTGCTGGAGATAATATACACTATCTTTGCTATTATTTTGAGTTTAGTATTGAGCAAGTTGAATAGTTTGTTTTTGAAAATAATATAAATTTAACGTTGAACGAATATAGTTTAGAGCTCATACGAGAGAATTTTTAAATTTGTTACTGATAGTATTTGCAGCACCTCTTTTTGGAGGAGATTATATTTCGTAAAATCTTGTTGAGTTATATTTTTTGAAAAGGTAGAGTCACGTTATTACCTTAAAATAACAATTGCTGTACTTTTTATCTTCTGTTATATTTGCTCTTAGTCACTCTATGGATTATAGTTTAGTTAATTTGCTTAATAGGTTAGTATTCGGTATTTTGGCTTCGTTGTTATATTTAAAAACTGAGAGATTACGAAGTTCGGTAGTTTTTTCATGGTTTACTTAATTTTGTAGCACTACTCTGATAAATGACCATTTTAATTAAGCTTGTGATTTTTTTGTTTTTTTAATAGATGTTGCGGTATTATTGATCGCTAAGTGTTTAGCTCCTGGTCGTTATGATTAAGGAGCTGTTTTGTTATGGATGTTTATAGAATAATAATCAAATTTGATTTAAATTTTTGGCATCCTTTGTCTCTCATTTTTAGCTAGGAGGTTTCATAACCAATGTATAAAATTAGGCAGTTTATCATAAACACCATCAATGGGAAAAGGGATAATTCAGAATTCAAAGGGAATTACAATAGTTGAAAATAAGGAATTATTAGAATTTTTTTACTAAAATAGATCGAGAGGGATTCTCTACGTGACGGACGATATATTTGAAAAAGGAGTTCAGTGGAGAACATGTCGAAATTGTTGATTTTTGTTACAATCTGATTTGATATATAAGTTACCAGATCATAATTTTTCTTTAAACCAAATTAATGTATATACTAATAATAATGATTTTAAAGAGCTTATATCTTTTATTAATTCTGATGAAGTAGTCCTAATTGAAGAATTTGAAAATTTAAAAAAAGACTCATGTTTATTTATCTTTTTAAATAGGTTTATCCCTAGTGATTTATATAAAATTTGCGATACAATGAGAAATAAACAGGTAAAGCTTTTGTTTTTTTCTTTTGTATATAATTCAAAATATACATTTCTAACTTATATCAAAAAGACTGGTATAATCCGTGTCCAAAATGTTTTTTTCGCCAATATAGAGAGTAATTTAAGAGCTTATGCTCAATATGAGGACGGATATTCATTTCAGACAATAGTTGATATAATATATAGTAAGGAATCTAGATTTGAACTTAACGCACCTATTTCCAAAGGACTTTTAGTTACTTTATTGAGTGAAGTTTTTAAGATGAGATTGAATGACTATAATGTTCTTAGTGCCAGAGTAAAAGAAATTGATTTTTAATGGTAATATAAAATATGATATTGCAACAAATTTTTGAATTATGTGATTGTTTTTGAAATTTAGTGAAAAATTTGAGGTAGAGTATGAATGATAAGAAACTAATTTTATTAAAATTCAATCAGTTGCTAAGTTACTATAATGAAAATGAGGTCTTAAATAGAAAAAGCATACACTGATTTAATTTGCGATGAAAATGTCTACATTCCAAGAGTGTGTTACTGATAAGCTGGAAATAAAAGATAAAGATTTTTTTGAAGTGTTATTAAACTTCAGCGTAGAACATCCTAATTTATTGATTAATACAATCAGTTCAGTAAAAAAACAGTGAAAACGTATCTTCTAAGGTCATCTGGTTTAACACAATGCGCACTAGGACTTTAAAGGAAGCTAATTTTTGTTCAAAATCTGATGAAATACATATATTTGTCTTATACGATATAAGAAGTATTGAGTTTTTAGACCTGACTTCTTATACAGATGCATTTTTTTCACTCAGGATTACTTTTTCAAAGTTAAAAAGTATAGGTACAGATATCTCGCTTTATAAAGCAAAAACACCGAAATAGTATAATTAGAAAATTAAATCTCAATATAAATGAAGTGATGCTAGTAAGTAGTTTCAAAATTAAAGGAGTCTGACTATTGGTTTTTGAATATTACAGAGAGCATTGTTTAAGATACTCGAATAGGTTCTTTATATCTGAAGAAATTATGTTGCATACCGCTTTAAGGTTATTTTATTGTGAGGTCAATTCGAAGGAGTATATCTTGCCATATGATAGTTCATCTATAGACCATTCCCTTTCCAAAGTTATATTATAGTGAATACCTGGAGAGGAATTTATTAGGAATTCAACTAATAAGAAATAAAACATTAAATTCCTATGAATTAAAGAGTGGAGAAATACATGAAATTAAAGGTTCTGAGATTAGCTATTTAAGCAATTCAATTTACGGCTGTTCAGACACTACGGGAACCTCCTCTGGATATTGTAATACTCAAAAAAATTATAGAAAAAGGGAGTTTTTTGAATTAGTTGAGAAAAATGAATTAGCTTTGATGTGGTATGGTATGTTGGGCAGAGGTATTAGATTATCTGCTAATAAATATGATGAATACTTAAAATATTTTAATGATTATCAGTCAGATATTGTGGATGACATTGTAGTAATATATTCGCAAAAATTTTTTTCAAATATTCATGTGATTTATGTATTTTTTTGTTTAAGGGGAAAAAAATAGTGTCAAGTGGCATTGCTGGGAGATTATCTTTTAATGAAGCTTTTAATGCTGCAATTGCAGAGGCAAAAACCCTTTTTAGTTATATATCAAGATGTTAAATATGGAGAGTACGCTTCAATAACTAAACAAGAACATATAAACGTATATAACCATATAAAAATAGAAAACATAAGAACTACTAATTATTGCGAAATGATAAAAATTGATGAAGCAAAAATTAATTAATGTTTTTCATCACAATTAGATGAATTTGAGGTTATTTTTGAATCCAGTTAATACCTGTCAAGGGAAAACAGTTAAGATTTGTTCTAGGGTTTTTGTATAATTGTATTCCTAAAAAGAGAAAAATTTACAGGATATTAAGAAAAATTTTTTTCGAATTTATAACATTGATCCATTTAAACTTGAAATACCAGACTGTATTATTGTTTAAAGTCAAGTGGTAAAAAATGAGACTAGGTAAAGTTAATTTGATTTTTTGAGAAAAAGGTGTCCAAGTTCATCATTCCAATAAAACTAAGGGACGGAATGCTAGTGATACCTAAGGGCTATCAACCAGTGTTTTGCTACTTGTTATGGGCATCTCTCCAAATCCATTAAATTTGACTGTGAGAAAGAGTTTTCTAACTGGAAAGCTATTTCCAATTAATATGACATTGCTGTTTTTTGCGAATCCTGACTATCCTGTTTTTGGACAATGAGAATTGAACGAACACACCAATGATCGTTTGAGAAGACAGAGTTCCCTTAAGAAGATGGATTTCAATGGGGCTGAATAAACCTTACTATCAAAACGTATTATCAGGTTTGTTTGACTATTATGATTCTGTCTATATTAATTTGAAAAATTTTTCTTTTGGGGCTATATAAAAATTAAAAGATTATTTTTAATATTGTCTCAGTTTGTTAAAGATTTGAAAATCTTGAAGTATAGTATTAAAATGAATTTAAAACGAATTAATATTAATTATTATAAATAATATTTATCGGATATTAAGTGAGTAGGAGAGTAAAGTATAAATGGTGAGTTTTGATATAAATCTAAAAAAATAAATTTTTGGAACACAATTATACTTCAGTGATTAAAATGACAAGCAATCCTGTAATATCGGGTTTTTATGGTTAATAAAAAAATTACGAGAAACATTACTTTCATCAATTGGTGAATTTAAGGAAAGGCAAACTCTTTATACTTATGGTACCTTTGTAGAAGGGGGAAAAAAATAGAATTATTAAATTTATATGACGGTAGTATTGAAGAGAGGCATACTCCAAGGATATTGCAAAATTCTTTTTGATAGCACAGGTTGTGCTTGCCATACTAATTCAAAAAAATGTTGTGGATAATGCTTTTTGAATTTATTGAAAGGCAGATTTATATATTTACTTATTTAACTAAAAGTGAAGTTAAATTACTTGAGTTTTCTTTCGATTTAGAAGACATTGTCCCATGTAAATATAAAGACTTAAATTACTATAATTTAAGTTCAGTAGATTCCCTATTTGTGATTTTAGTATATGGATGGATTGAAGATAAAATCTATATTAGCCTTGGTGCTTCCAATTCATTAGGAGGGGCAATTAATAAAGCTATCAAGGAAATTGAGCAGTTGAGCCATGTTTATTCTTCTGGGAGTCATCAGAAATTGGATTGGTAAAGAGATGAGCTACTTTTAATATTTTTTTATGTCTATACCAGATGAGAAATTAAAAATCTTTTCAATTTTTACAAAATGCTAGTTGTCATAATGTAAATCTAAATGAATTAGAATTACAGTTTACATTTGAGGATATACTAAAAGACTTAAAAAGGAATATGGTATGGAGCCTAAGTTAATCTTTTTAGACAATGATTCTTTAAAAAAGTAGTGAAAGTTGTAGACTTTAATTGGTTCCCTAGTTTACTACCTAGAATGGCTAGTTCAGAGAATATAGCTTTTATAGAAAGCAAGACAGGGAGAAATATAGATAGAAAATGTAATTTTTATTCCATTCCCATAATTCAGTTTATGATTAAGGAATTTTAGGAAACTCTTTCGAGAGTTTAATATACTAGTAAGTTAATTAAGGAATTCTTTTCTATGAAAAAGTATATATTTGGTAATATAAAAGAGCTTGATTATAATAAAAGATAGAGCAGAGTTTAAGATTGATAACAGAATTTTAAATATAACGGGTAAAAACTATTGTACATATATTTACCCAATACTTGATGAGTTATATTCACTCAAAAACGATAGATGAACTGTTTTTAAAAATTAATCCTGAACAGAATAAGGAGGATTTAGGAGAATTTTTTTAGATAAAATGGTTAATCTTAATTTGATTAAAATAGTAGATGTAGATGAAATGGACTTTGGTCTCTTTATACTAGATTTGAGTGAAATAATTACTCAAAACGATTTACATTTAATTTTAGAATCATCGAGAAGCTATGCTGATGCTAACATTATTATTGTATTTGTCAATCGATATAATGCTCATAAATTAATAGACATCTATAAAAACTATGATAGCAAATATTTTTCCTATCATAGTTGACGAGCATTTTTCATTTTATACATGTATTTCCAAGAGTGGATACTTGGAAAGTAAAGATTCTGAATGTGTAATAGAAAGTATGCTTAAGATGTTTCGTAGTTGTATAATTGATTTGGGATATAGTAATTTAAACAGGGGAAGTTTTTCTTGCCCTTTTAGGTGATATTTATAGGAAATTAGCTATATAATTGATTTTTGAAAAAGAGTAATAAGAATTGCAAAAGTGAAGGTTTTCAATGGTATTATGATAATTTTACTAATCAGAATTATTTTTAATATGGGAAGAAATCCAAGTTCTATTAAAATATTGGAGGAAGCGATAAGTGAGAAATGATAACTCTTGCATTAAAATAGGTGAAAAATATTTGTATCAAGTATTTCATGAAAAATACAGTTTTGTCTCTTGAGAATTCAGGGGGTTTGAAAGTTCAATTATTAACTTTTATGAGAATGAAGTAGAGGCTAAAAATCAAGGTATTGCCTGCTATTCAAATAAATCGTTTATAGAAATTAGTGTTGATAAGGAGTTTGATAATAATGGTTTTTTTAGAAATATTTGATAATAGAAGAAGCTCAAGATCTTTTTGTAATAATGAAGTTAGCCAAAAAGATTTCTTGTACATTTTAAGGTGTGCAATTGGAGGGAAGAGTCAACAATTTCCTAATTATCCAATTTCAGGAGGAATAGAATGTTTTACTATCATCGTGATTGTTAAAAAAATGTTGAAGATATTGAGAGCGGTATATATATTTATGATAGAAAAGAAGAACGCTTGCTTTTTAACGAATGAGTTTAAAGCGCTTGACTACCACAAAGTAACATTGTCGTATAACTTAGCACAAAAATGCTGCATTCTCGGTTCATATACTATCTGATAGTAATGCAAAGTGTTTAAAATATCAAGATAGAGGTATAGATTTTTACTATTAGAGGCAGGCCATTTAGCTCAAAAATTTTTATTTAATCGCTAATTTATTAAGCATAGGTGTTGTATCCTCAGGTGGGTATCTTGACCATGGTTTTTTTCAAATCTTATACCAAATTATAAGAATTCGCTAAACTAGATTTGCTATACGAGTTGTTTTTTTGGAGTTCTAGAAGATGTTATAAAAATTAATACCGTATTAATGGTTCTTCTGAAAAATTCCTCAGTTCCATTTAGGGTTGCACTGACCGCCAAAAGTTAGACAAATAATTATTGAAAGGATTTAATTCTGTATTGAACAGGACTAAGTCCTTTTAGTTTGACTTTAATTCGTTTGTTGTTGTAGTAATCAATGTTAGCTTGTTCCGATTGTTTAAGTGACTTACACATCTTCTCATAGTGGTAAAACATTTTCGATTTCAAAAATCCAAAGAAGGGCCCCATCATACCATTATCTGGACTATTCTCCTTCCGTGACATGGGGTGTTGGATCCCTTTACCCTCTACAAACGATGGTAAAAATGCTGTTGGTATTGCCAGCCTTGTTCACTATGGAGAATGGGCCTCTCGTATTTTTTCCGTGAAGGCCTGTTCTAGCATCGCTTTCACTTGATCCAAATTCGGTGAAGTAGAAAGATTATAAGAGATTATTCCACTGTTGAAGATATCTAAAATTGGTGACAAATAGAGCTTTTGATTACTCGCTAGAATGGCAAACTCTGTGAAATCTGTGTAGCGCATCGCTTTTCCATTGGTTTTGATACTTCCAATTGGCGTTGAATGAGATTATCTGCTTTCATACCAATCTCTCCTTGGTATGAAGAATACTTACGCTCACGACGAATTCTAGCCATTAAACCAAGCGCTTTCATCAGACGTTGAACCTTCTTGTGATTTACCACGAAGTCACGATTTCTCAATTCGAGAGTTGTTTGACGATAGCCGTAATTACCCTTATACTCATTATAAATTTCTTGTATCAAAACTTTGATGGCTTGATTCTTAATAGCTTGATCCAGCTGTTTTAAGTGGTAATAATAGCTTGAGCGGACAAACTTGATAATCTTTAAGAGAATGTCTAAAGAAAACTCTGTTACCAATTCTCAGACAATTTCAGTTCTTCTTCTTTCTCTTTTTCCTCCTTCAATCAGAGTTCTCTCAACTTTTTAGAACGGCATTCTCCGCTCACAGGTACTCATCTTCTATTTGTAGACGTTCTAATTCTGTCATCTCTTCTGGTTTCGTCAGTGGCTTACTCCCATTTTAGGTTGTCTCCCTCTTGTTTTTCTCAATAATAGTATACTTGTTTTTCTTTTATTGTGCGAGCTAAGTACTAAGCATTCCATGGTTTGGGAGATAGTAATCAAGACAAACACTTCTTTTGTGAACAGTCATCAAGCAAGATTTTATCAATCATTCCTTATTTGATGGTATTTAGTGAAATTAGTTGAAATTTTTATATTTTGAAAAACTCGTGAAAATTAATATTAGAAGGATTTGAAATTGGTTGAAATAAAATGAGACCAAACTAGGTTTTTAATAAAAGGTAGAGTTTGAATTAAAAACACAGTGCAATATATCGCATTTGGCAAAAAGAAAAACGCTTGAAATCAGCGTTTTTCTTATGTATTGATTCGTAATGAACCCTTACTTCACTTCTGTAAACACAACGTGCTTGCGAAGTTTTGGTGAGTATTTCTTCAATTGAAGACGGTCTGGTGTGTTGCGCTTGTTTTTAGAAGTAAGGTACAAGCGTTCACCAGATTCTTTGTGTTCAAGTGTAATATTTACGCGCATGGTAGCTCCCTTCTATTATTCTGCTGCAGCAGCTTTGGCAATCTTACGGCCCTTGTAGTATCCTTTAAGGGATACACGGTGAGAGCGTGAGTAATCACCAGTAGTTTCGTCAAAAGTTACAGTTGGAGCTGTCACTTTGTAGTGAGTGCGGCGTTTGTTTTTCTTCGCTTTGGAAGTGCGACGTGCAGGTACTGCCATTGTTTGTTTCTCCTTTTAGTTTATGAATTCGATTCAATTTGATGATTTTTCATCAACTTTAATAGTATAACAAAACTTTTTTTGTAAAGTAAAGTTACTTGACAGATTTTTTTCTTCTTTTTGAGAAAAAAACTGAACTTCTAGTTTTCTTCTTTTTGCTTGATAGGAAAAAAAGTTTCAAATCCGCCTCTATATTTTTCCCAATCTTCTGAAAAATTTAAAAATTTTCCTCTGTAAAATACAGCCTAAGTGTGGTATAATAAAGCACAAAGATTACTGCAATGAAAGGGAAAGCTATGACAGATAAGGATATTCGTCACAGAAGTAAGATTTATGACAGTATGGTTAAATCTCCTAACCGTGCCATGCTTCGCGCGACGGGGATGACTGATAAAGATTTTTGAAACGCCTATTGTTGGGGTGATTTCCACTTGGGCGGAAAAATACCCCTGTAACATCCATTTGCATGACTTGGGCAAGCTAGCCAAGGAAGGTATCAAAGCAGAGGGAGCTTGGCCTGTCCAGTATGGGACTATTACGGTTGCGGACGGGATTGCCATGGGAACGCCGGGCATGCGTTTCTCTCTGACCTCACGCGACATCATCGCAGACTCCATCGAGGCTGCCATGGGCGGGCATAATGTGGATGCTTTCGTAGCTATTGGGGGCTGTGATAAAAAAATATGCCAGGGCTCTATGATTGCTATTGCTAACATGGATATTCCTGCTGTCTTTGCCTACGGCGGAACGATTGCGCCAGGGAAGCTGGACGGCAAGGACATTGACTTGGTTTCTGTCTTTGAAGGAATCGGGAAATGGAACCATGGTGACTTAACGGCTGAGGAAGTGCGCCGCATTGAGTGTAATGCCTGTCCTGGTCCTGGTGGCTGTGGCGGTATGTACACGGCCAATACTATGGCGACGGCTATTGAAGTTCTGGGCATGAGTTTGCCAGGTTCCTCTTCTCACCCTGCTGAGTCCAAGATAAGCAAGAGGATATCGAAGCAGCTGGCCGTGCCGTCGTGAAAATGCTGAAGATGGGGCTGAAGCCGTCTGATATTTTGACACGTGAAGCCTTTGAAGATGCAATCACAGTGACTATGGCTCTGGGTGGTTCTACAAATGCTACTCTGCACTTGCTAGCCATGGCTCATGCGGCCAATGTTGAGCTGACGCTAGATGACTTTAATGTCATTCAAGAGAAGGTGCCACATTTGGCTGACTTGAAACCATCCGGTCAGTATGTCTTCCAAGACCTTTACGAGGTTGGTGGAGTACCGGCTGTGATGAAATATCTCTTGGCGAACGGCTTCCTGCATGGTGATCGCATCACTTGTACAGGTAAGACGGTGGCAGAGAATCTAGCAGAATTTGCTGATCTGACACCAGGTCAAAAGGTCATTATGCCGCTTGAAAATCCAAAACGTGCAGACGGTCCGCTTATCATCTTGCATGGTAATCTAGCTCCAGACGGCGCTGTTGCTAAGGTTTCTGGTGTTAAAGTACGCCGTCACGTCGGACCGGCCAAGGTCTTTGACTCAGAAGAAGCTGCTATTGATGCGGTACTGGCCGATGAAGTGGTCGATGGCGATGTGGTTGTAGTTCGCTACGTTGGACCAAAGGGTGGCCCTGGTATGCCAGAGATGCTGTCACTTTCGTCTATTATCGTAGGGAAGGGACAAGGAGACAAGGTGGCTCTTCTAACAGATGGTCGCTTCTCAGGTGGTACTTACGGCCTGGTTGTCGGACACATTGCTCCGGAAGCTCAGGATGGTGGCCCGATTGCCTATCTTCGTACAGGCGATATGGTCACGGTTGACCAAGATACCAAGGAAATTTCCATGGCAGTCTCTGACGAAGAGTTGGCGAAACGCAAGGCAGAAACGACCATCCCACCGCTTTATAGTCGCGGGGTACTTGGTAAATATGCTCACATGGTATCCTCTGCCGCTAAAGGTGCAGTTACAGACTTCTGGAAACCAGAAGAAACTGGTAAAAAAATAGCTTATATATGACAAAAAGAACCCGCTAGTTTTTTTCTAGCGGGTTTGATATTTTTATTTTAAATACTGATAAGTTAATTATCTTCTTATCTAGGACTGATTCCCCAAAGCAATGCGGCCGAAACGGCTGATACGGGTGATTTTTCCAAGCAGGAGACCAAGTAACTTCGACAGAGGCACTTTCAATCTCATCTATTTTTTTAAGAGAGTCCATAATGGCGATGGGCAGGCTCTCAGCACAGTCACAGGCTGTATCGGTAAAGGTCATGACAACCTTGCAGTGGCCGTTTTTCGTCTAAGTTGATTTCATAAATCAGCCCTAAGTTATAGACATCCAGCTCTACGTCCGGATCGTAAATGCGCTCGAGCTTCTCCACCAATTTATCCTGAATGGCAGCTGCTCGGTCATTGATTTTTGATATCGTCTCTCATGGCTATCCCTTCTATCTGAGTTGAATTGTTTTTATTTTCTCACAATTCAGACTTATTTTCAAGTTATTTTGGAACATGAAAACGTATTTAGTTCTTCCAAATGAAAAATCCCTTTCAGACTCCTCAAAATGGCGGACTTATGATAGAATATAAGTACTAAAGAAGGCGGAGGTCAGAAGATGAAATTACAAAAAAACCTAAAGGAACTCAGGACATTCTTCCTCAGGAATCAGCCAAATGGCAGTATGTAGAAGACTTTGCCCGCAAGACATTTAGAAAAATACAATTACGGTGAAATCCGCACGCCAATTTTTTTGAGCACTATGAGGTCATCAGCCGCTCGGTCGGGGATACGACAGACATTGTGACCAAGGAAATGTATGACTTCTATGACAAGGGCGACCGCCATATCACGCTGCGTCCAGAGGGGACAGCACCCGTGGTGCGTTCTTATGTAGAGAATAAACTTTTTGCTCCTGAAGTGCAAAAGCCTGTCAAAGTCTATTATATGGGCTCTATGTTCCGCTATGAGCGGCCTCAGGCTGGCCGTCTGCGGGAGTTTCACCAGATTGGTGCAGAGTGTTTTGGATCCAGTAATCCTGCTACAGATGTAGAAATGATTGCCATGGCGGCTCAATTTTTCAAGGATATTGGTATTACTAATGTCAGCTTGGAGCTTAACTCGCTGGGGAATCCTGAGAGCAGAGCTGCTTACCGCCAGGCCTTGATTGATTATCTGACTCCACTGAAGCCTAGCCTATCAGCAGATAGCCAACGTCGCTTGAGGAGAATCCGCTGCGCGTGCTGGATTCTAAAGAGCCCGAGGACAAGGCGGCTGTAGAAGGTGCTCCGTCTATTCTGGACTATCTGGATGAGGAGAGCAGTACCTACTTTGCGGCCGTTCGTTCCATGCTAGAGACCTTACAGATTCCTTATGTCATCAATACCAACATGGTCCGTGGCTTGGACTACTATAATCACACAATTTTCGAGTTTACGACAGAGGTGGCTGGCAGTCAGCTGACTATTTGTGCTGGCGGCCGTTATGATGGGCTGGTGGCTTACTTTGGTGGCCCTGAAACGCCAGGTGTTGGCTTTGGTATGGGCTTAGAACGTTTGCTTCTCGTACTTGACAAGCAAGGAGTAGAGCTGCCGATTGAAACCGCTCTGGATGTTTATGTAGCTGTTTTAGGAACTGGTGCCAATGGCAGAGCTTTGGAGTTAGTGCAGGCTCTCCGCGCACAAGGATTTGCGGCAGAAAGGGATTATCTAGACCGCAAGCTCAAGGCTCAGTTCAAATCCGCGGATATCTTTAAAGCCAAAACTCTTATCACCTTAGGCGAAAGCGAAGTGGAAAGCGGTCAGGTGACTGTTAAGAACAATTATAATCGTGAGGAGATTACTGTTAGCCTAGACCAAATCCAAGAAAACTATCAGCTTATTTTTGAGAAATTGGGGTTTTAAGCAAAGTATGTAATTTTTGTTTCACAAAGAGAATGTTACAGTTTTGTTACAAGGATATGATATAAACTAACAAGTGGATAATATTTTGGTATAATGGTCATATTCTATCAATTTAAAAGGAGAAACAATGAAAAAAATCCTTAAATTTGGTGTATTGCCTGCTTGTGTTCTTTTGCTTGGAGCTTGCTCAATGCTACCAAAGTCAGAGAAGAAAAAATCAGAAGATGTGAAGACAGAGCAATCATCTTCATCCTCATCTGAGAAAGAAACGAATGAAAAGCGAATTGAGAAAGATGCTGATATCATTCTGCGAGCAGTCTTTACAGATCATTCTTCAGGTTTTACAACCTTAATGGGGACTTCTGTTGACAAATGGAAGAAAGGAATTTCTCAAGCCTACGTAGACGAAACATATCCAAATATACGCCAGAAGAAGATTATACTATTGATTTAAAGACTGAATCATTTACTCCATCAAAAACATTAGAGTTGTTTGATCAGGCTCGCTTTAAAGTCTTGGCAACTATTGGGGATGACTTTGAGATTACTGGTGTTGAGGATGATGAAGAGACTGCAACAGTAACATTTAAGTCTCGTGCTATTGCAACCCGTGATTTGGCAAATGTGATTAATCTTGCTAAAGCGAGTCTCTTTGAAAATGGGATTGAAGATGTAAAAGAGTTGGAAGATTCGACTAATCCGGATCTTGAAAAACGTCTAGCTCTGCTTAATAACTTCCTTTTCTACTATGCCTTTGATCGTATGAATGAGGACTTTGGTTATATTGAACCACGTGAGTTTACAATGGAGTTAACTAAAACCAAAGAAGGTCGCTACATTCTTACTGATGAAAGCTTCCTTGAATTACGGAAATCTATTTTTGTGAATGAGTATTCGTCTAATGATGCTGCAACACGTAAAGGTAATAAAACAACTGATTCTGGGTCAAAATCTGACTCAAGTTCATCTTCATCATCTGATAAATCAAAGATTTAATTTATTTAGCTAAGGATTCTCCTTAGCTTTTTGAATCCAGCTCTGATGTTAGATCTATTTTTAGGTTTCTATAAACAAATTTGTTTATAGAAATCCAGATGGCTTATGCTATAATAGTCTATAGAAAGTCGAGGGAATGATGAAGAAAATATTATTGGTGGTTGTGGTGCAGGGTTTGGCTATCTTCGTGATTACAGGTCTGCTTTGTTATTTTATGCGGGGAGATTTTTTCTTCCGTGCTTTGGCGCCGATCTTTGGTTTGGCAGCGGGAGGATTTCGCTTCGTGACGGCCATGGTGACAAAAGCATTTGCGCCTAGTCTCTATGAGGATAGTAAGAGAAAGGAATAATCTATAGAGTAGACAGTAGGTCTGGGGTCGTTTGCCTCAGGCCTTTTGACATAACTATCAGCATTAGTCATGTGAAGCTTTAATATTTTTCAGAAAAAGAACGGACAGAAGGGCTTTCTTAGGCGCTTTGTGGTAAAATAGTAACAGAATTAAAAATTTGGAGAGTAAAGATGAAACGTTCTATGTATGCTGGGCGTGTTCGCAAGGAGCATGTTGGTCAGGAAGTCACTTTGAAGGGCTGGGTAGCCCGCCGTCGGGATTTGGGTGGTCTGATTTTCATTGATTTGCGCGACCGCGAAGGCATTATGCAGCTGGTCATCAATCCTGAGACTGTGGCTGCTGAAGTCATGGCGACCGCAGAAAGCCTGCGCAGTGAGTATGTTCTAGAGGTGACAGGTAAGGTGGCTGCGCGTGAGCAGGCCAATGACAAGCTAGCGACAGGAAGCGTGGAGTTGCATGTGGAAAGCTTGACTGTCTTAAATACAGCCAAGACGACTCCTTTTGAAATCAAAGACGGCATCGAAGTGAATGACGATACGCGTTTGCGCTACCGTTATCTGGACTTGCGCCGGCCAGAGATGCTGGAAAACTTCAAGCTCCGTGCCAAGGTGACTCACTCTATCCGCAACTATCTAGATGAGCTGGAGTTCCTTGATGTGGAAACGCCTTTCCTGTCTAAGTCAACGCCAGAAGGAGCGCGTGATTACTTGGTGCTAGCCGGGTTCATCAGGGGCATTTTTACGCTCTGCCACAGAGTCCACAGATTACCAAGCAGCTTTTGATGAATGCTGGTTTCGATCGTTATTACCAGATTGTTAAATGCTTCCGGGACGAGGATTTGCGTGGTGACCGTCAGCCAGAGTTTACTCAGGTGGACTTGGAGACTTCTTTCTTGTCTGATCAGGAGATTCAGGACATTACAGAAGGCTTGATTGCTCGTGTTATGAAAGAGACCAAGGGTATTGATGTTTCTCTGCCTTTCCCTCGTATGAAGTATGATGATGCCATGGCTCTTTATGGGGTTGATAAGCCTGATACTCGTTTTGAGATGTTGTTACAGGACTTGACAGAGCTTGTCAAGGGAGTTGACTTCAAGGTCTTTTCAGAAGCTCCAGCTGTCAAGGCAATCGTGGTGAAAAATGCTGCAGATAAATACTCTCGCAAGGATATTGATAAGCTGACAGAGCAAGCGAAACAGCATGGTGCCAAGGGTCTTGCTTGGGTGAAAGTGGCTGATGGTGAGCTGGCTGGTCCCATTGCTAAGTTCTTGACAAACTTGACAAGTCCGTTGACAGAAGCTTTACACCTTGAAAATAATGACCTAGTTCTCTTTGTAGCTGATACTTTGGAAGTGGCAAACGCTGCTTTGGGAGCTCTTCGTGTACGCTTGGCTAAAGAGCTGGACTTGATTGACCCTGATACATTTAACTACCTTTGGGTAGTGGACTGGCCCATGTTTGAATGGTCAGAAGAAGAGGGCCGCTACATGAGTGCCCATCATCCTTTCACCCTGCCTCAGAAAGATTCTGAGCAAGAGCTGGAAGGCGACCTGAGCAAGGTACGGGCTGTGGCCTATGATATCGTCCTCAATGGTTATGAGTTAGGTGGCGGCAGTCTTCGGATCAATCAGAAAGATTTGCAGGAGCGGATGTTCAAGGCACTTGGCTTCTCAGCTCAAGAAGCTACCGAGCAGTTTGGCTTCCTTTTGGAGGCTATGGACTATGGTTTCCACCGCATGGCGGCTTGGCTCTGGGCTTGGACCGCTTTGTGATGCTCTTGGCTGGTGAAGAAAATATCCGCGAAGTCATTGCCTTTCCGAAAAATAACAAGGCTTCTGATCCAATGACACAGGCACCTAGCCCAGTGTCGGTCGCTCAACTAGAGGAATTAAGTTTACAAGTGGAAGCACATGAAGAAGACTAATTTTTATAAACTCTTTCGTTATTATGTCCGCAGATTTGCTTATAATTTTAAGATTTTGCGGTCTTTAAAGAGTATCTCGCGTGAGAAGTACGATGAGAAGATTTCTGCCTCGCTTGTCTATGCCTTTTTGTCGGCTGTCGCAGTCAATTTTTTCTTTCAGCCGGGACATGTTTATTCCAGCGGGGCGACTGGTCTGGCGCAGGTCATTACTGCCCTCAGTACTCGTTTCTTTAGTTTTACCATTCCGGTTTCTGTGACCTTTTACGCCATCAATATTCCGCTGATGATTCTGGCCTGGTACCAGATTGGGCATAAGTTTACCATTTTCACCTTTATCACGGTTACGATGAGCTCGCTCTTTATCCAGTTTGTGCCAGAAGTGACCTTGACTGATAATCCTATTATCAACGCCCTTTTCGGCGGTGTGGTCATGGGAACGGGGATTGGCTTTGCCCTTAAGTCCAGCATTTCCAGCGGTGGGACTGATATTGTCAGTCTGACTGTTCGGAAAAAAACGGGCCGAAATGTCGGGAATATTTCCTTGATTGTTAATGGAATTATTATGCTGATTGCGGGTTTGACCTTTGGCTGGGAATATGCGCTGTACTCCATGATTACTATTTTTGTATCAAGCCGAGTGACAGATGCTGTCTTTACCAAGCAGAAGCGCATGCAGGCTATGATTATCACCAGTCATCCAGACAGAGTGATTGATAAGATTCACAACAAGCTGCATCGTGGGGCGACAGTAATCCATGGCGCTGAGGGAACTTATAATCATGAGAAAAAAGCTGTTTTGGTGACAGTTATTACCCGAGCTGAGTTTAATGAATTCAAGCAAATCATGAAGCAGACCGACCCAGCTGCCTTCGTTTCCGTCGCAGATAATGTCCATATCTTAGGACTCTTTGTGGAGGAGTGAAGATATTCATTGAGTTTGGGAATGCGAAGCAGTATAGTGTGGGAGTTTGTGCTTAAAACGAGATTTTGTGATAGGAGATTCATATGCGGTAGGACAATAGTCCCACCGCTTTCTATTCTCTATGGTGGAGAGTGGCTCGAGTAAGAAAGGATATACAAATGCAGGAGATTTTCAGACAATGACGACTTATAAAAAAATCATGAATATCGCCTTGCCGGCTATGGCGGAGAATTTTTTGCAGATGCTCATGGGAATGGTCGACAGCTATCTGGTGGCCAGTCTTGGGCTGATTGCAATCTCTGGTGTCTCGGTGGCCGGCAACATCATTACGATTTATCAGGCAATCTTTATCGCGCTGGGGGCTGCTATTTCCAGTCTCATTTCCAAAACTCTGGCTCAAGGAGACAAGGAGCGTTTGGCCTATCATACAGCCGAGGCTATCAAGCTGACGCTACTTCTGAGTCTTCTGCTAGGCCTCGTTTCCCTGCTCTTTGGCAGGCAGATGCTGGATCTTCTGGGGACAGAAAAAGCGGTAGCTGAAGCAGGCGGTCTTTATCTGGCTCTGGTTGGTGGGACTATTGTTCTGCTAGGCTTGATGACTTCTTTTGGAGCTTTAGTGCGGGTCACGCGCAATCCTAGATTTCCCATGTATGTCAGTCTTCTGACCAATGTCCTCAATGCCCTCTTTTCCGGTCTGGGGATTTACATCTTTCGGCTTGGTATTATCGGTGTAGCGTTGGGGACGGTTCTGGCTCGTTTGGTGGGTGTGCTGATTCTTTGGCGGGAGCTGGATTTGTCCACAATCCGCTGGCACTGGGGCTTAGATGGAGAGCTCTTGCGCCTGTCTCTGCCAGCTGCTGGAGAGCGGCTCATGATGCGGGCAGGTGATGTAGTTATTATCGCCATTGTGGTCGTCTTTGGGACAGACGCAGTAGCGGGGAATGCCATCGGTGAAGTCCTGACGCAGTTCAATTATATGCCAATCTTTGGGGTCGCAACAGCAACAGTCATGTTGGTAGGTCATGCGGTAGGTAAGGGAGATATGAAAGAGGTCGGTTTAATTCGTCAGCGGACCTTCTGGCTGTCTTTTGCTTGCATGCTGCCCGTGGCTCTAGGAATTTTTGCTTTTGGTCGGCCGCTGACCTTGCTCTATACGGACAATAGCGGAGCTATCACAGCCAGTCTTTCGGTCATGCTTTTCTCCCTGCTGGGAACTCCCATGGCAGTGGGAACCGTGATTTACACAGCTATCTGGCAGGGGCTGGGGAATGCCAGACTGCCCTTTTATGCCACGACTGTTGGCATGTGGCTGATTCGCATTATTGCCGGTTACTTGCTGGGTGTGACTTTTGGCTTGGGTCTGCCGGGAGTCTGGACTGGGATGCTCTTGGACAATGGCTTCCGCTGGCTATTTTTAAAGGTTTTATTTGACAGAAAAATGAGGAAAATCACATGACAAAAGCGTTTATTTGGGATTTGGACGGCACATTGTTGGACTCCTACGATGCTATTTTGGCAGGAATTGAAGAAACCTATGCTCACTATGGTCTAGACTTCGACAGGGCGAGTATTCACAGCTATATCCTAAAGCACTCTGTCCAGAAGCTCTTGGAAAAAGTAGCGTCTGAGAAAGGGCTGGACGCTGCTGAGATGAATGCCTTCCGTGGAGCAAGCCTAAAGGAGAAAAATGCTCAGGTCCATCTGATGGAAGGAGCTGCGGAGATACTGGCCTGGGCTGAAGAGCAGGGCATTGCCCAGTTCGTCTATACCCATAAAGGAATCAATGCCCATCAAATTTTGCAAGACTTGGACATTCATGACTATTTTACAGAAATCATCACAACAGCCAACGGCTTTGAGCGCAAGCCCCACCCAGAAGGGGTTGACTATCTGCTCGAGAAATATGGCCTGGATAAGCAGAAGACCTACTATATCGGCGACCGGACGCTGGATGTGGATGTCGCAGTCAACAGTGGCATCCAGAGCATTAACTTCTGTGACTACCGACCGGAAATCAATCAGAAAATAGAGAAGTTGGTGGATATCCAGCATCTATTTACAAGATAAAAAGCAGGCTAGAACTGTTCTACTGTCAGTCTAGCCTGCTTTTTCTTTTACATATGCTCAATGTGAAGTTCTAGCAAGAACTCAAGAGCCTCGGGAGAACAGTTTTCTTTTTCAATTGCGAAACCAGTGTTCTCTCCTATCAAGATATAAAAATCTTGCTTTGTCATAATGACTTTGACAATATCATCATAGGTATAGTGAAATTCTCCGCGTATATTTCTTGCGATAAAAGCCTCTCTGTCAAATATTAGAGTGACCTCCATGTTCTGAAATAAAGGATTTTTTTGATAAGCTCTCTTAATCTGATAATTCATGCCAAATAGTACATGGAGGCGCAAATAGGGGGAGCCAATATGATGGATATTATCTTTTCCTCTAATGGGCCGAGCATTACGTAGGTGAACAGCCCGATTATCAGTATGATTATGTATAATACAAATCCTTTTCGTCGTATGAGAATAGCCCATGAAAATCTTTTATAAACTTCTTCAGTCAGAAGAGTTGTAATACGGATTGGAAACATCTTTTACCTCCAGTTTTTATATTATAACATATAAGAGCGATAATATTTAGCCAAGTCTTACTAGGCGATACCATATTTTATAGGAGGTGAGTGATTTTTTTGTTTTTATCTAAAACCAGCACATCTGGCATGCTTAGGTTGCGCCAGAAGTTATAATCAATGTTGGAGTCAAACGTACTTAGTAAAATGCAGATAAGGTTACCATGAGAGCTAATAATAATCTCTTCGTCTTGATGCTTGCTTTCCAGTTCATGAAGCAGAGCTAAGGCTCGCTGTTGAGCTTGTTGATTAGACTCGCCACCAACAAATGAAAAAGTCGGCTGTGACCAAAGTTGCATGAGGGCTTCTTCAAAGTCTTGGTCGGCAATCGCTTGACTGCTTAGCTTTCGCTCTATTAGCCGTTTGTCGGTTTGAATAGCGAGCTTCAGACTCTGAGCCAAAGGCTCAACCGTTTGGATGGCTCTTCGGTAAGGACTGGAATAAATGGCGGCAATGGGTTTGTCTGCTAAAGTCAAGCTGTGCCAAGGATTTTCGCCCTTTGTCTGATAATGGTCGGTTGATTTCATCAGGTGTATAGTTAGAATGCGCATGACGGATAAAATAGTAGGTGTTGTTCATAAGATGATTATAGCAAAATTTAAATCTCAATTCACTTTCTACCTATTTTCCACGCCGCCTTTCCTGTCTTTGTCCGCCTTTCGTGTTATAATAAACCTATGGAAAATAAGAATAAGTTATTATTAATTGACGGTTCGTCCGTTGCTTTTCGCGCTTTTTTTGCGCTTTATAATCAAATTGACCGTTTCAAGAGTCCATCGGGCCTGCATACCAATGCTATTTATGGCTTCCACCTCATGCTCAATCATCTCTTGGAGCGCGTGCAGCCGACTCATGTCCTGGTAGCTTTTGATGCTGGTAAGACGACCTTTCGGACCGAGATGTACGCCAACTATAAAGCTGGCCGGGCCAAGACACCGGATGAATTTCGTGAGCAGCTGCCCTTTATCCGAGAAATGCTGCAGCACCTAGGCATTCACTACTATGACTTGGCTCAATACGAGGCGGATGACATCATTGGGACCTTGGACAAGATGGCTGAAAAGACAGCTGTGCCTTACGATGTGACCATTGTCAGCGGCGATAAAGACTTGATTCAGCTGACGGATGATAATACCGTGGTGGAGATCTCCAAGAAAGGCGTGGCTGAGTTTGAGGGAATTTACCCCAGCCTACCTCATGGAAAAGATGGGCATCACACCAGAGCAGTTCATTGACCTCAAGGCGCTGATGGGCGATCAGTCAGATAATATCCCCGGAGTGACCAAGATCGGTGAGAAGACTGGTCTCAAGCTCCTCTTGGAGTATGGCTCTTTGGAAAATCTCTATGAAAATATTGACCAGCTCAAGGCTTCCAAGATGAAGGAAAATTTGATCAATGACAAGGACAAGGCTTTCTTATCCAAAACTCTAGCTACCATTAATACTCAGGCTCCGATTGAAATCGGGCTGGATGATTTGGTTTATAAGGGTCCTCAGGTAGAGGCTCTGAGCAAGTTCTACGACGAGATGGGCTTCAAGCAGCTCAAGGCTCAGCTAGGAACTGGTCAAGATCCGGTAGAAGTCAAACCAATTGAATTTACCAAAGTGACTGAGGTCACAGCAGATATGCTGGCACCAGAGCAATTTTTCTATTTTGAAATCTTGGGTGACAACTACCATAAGGAAGAGGTTGTCGGTCTTGCCTGGGGCGATAGCCGTCAGATTTATGTCGGCTCCAGCGATTTACTACAGCAGCCTCTCTTTCAGGAGTTTTTGACAAAAACAGCTCTGAAAACCTACGACCTCAAGCGGACCAAGGTACTGCTTAGTCATTACGGCATTGAACTGCCAGCAGCAGCCTTTGATGCGCGTCTAGCCAAGTATCTACTTTCGACGGTCGAGGACAATGAGCTGGCGACTATTGCTCGCCTCTATGGTCAAACGATTCTGCCGACGGATGACGAGGTGTATGGCAAGGGAGCCAAGCGAGCTTTGCCGGAGCAAGAGCAGCTCTTTGAGCATCTAGCTCGTAAGGTTCAAGTGCTGCTAGAAACAGAAGAACCTATGCAAGAACAGCTTCGCGCCCACGATCAGCTGGATTTGTTGCTTGAAATGGAGCAACCGCTGGCCTTTGTCCTAGCTAAGATGGAGATTGCGGGGATTAAGGTTGAGCGGGAAACCCTGCAGGGCATGCAGTCGGAAAATGAAAAGACGCTGGAAAGTCTGACCCAAGAGATTTATGATCTGGCTGGTCAGGAGTTTAATATTAACTCGCCGAAACAGTTGGGAACCATTCTCTTTGAAGATATGGGGTTGCCGCTGGAGTACACCAAAAAGACCAAGACGGGCTACTCGACAGCGGTTGACGTGCTGGAGCGTCTAGCTCCCATTGCACCGATTGTGTCTAAGATTCTGGAATACCGTCAAATCAGCAAGCTCCAGTCCACTTATATCATCGGCCTGCAGGAGGCGATAGCGGCTGACGGTAAGATTCACACTCGCTATGTTCAGGATTTGACTCAGACTGGCCGCCTGTCCTCGGTTGACCCAAACCTGCAGAATATCCCCGTTCGTTTGGAGCAGGGGCGCCTCATTCGCAAGGCCTTTGTGCCGGAATGGGCAGACAGTGTGCTACTCAGCTCGGATTATTCCCAGATTGAGCTGCGGGTGCTAGCTCACATTTCGCAGGACGAGCATCTGATTGCTGCCTTTCAACATGGAGAAGATATTCACACGGCTACAGCCATGCGGGTCTTTGGTATTGAAAAGGCAGAGGATGTGACACCTAATGACCGTCGCAATGCCAAGGCTGTCAACTTCGGAGTAGTTTATGGAATTTCCGACTTCGGACTGGCCAATAATTTGGGAATTTCCCGTAAGGCTGCTAAAGACTATATTCAGACTTATTTTGAGCGTTTCCCTGGTATCAAGAATTATATGGAAACCATCGTTCGCGAAGCGCGTGATAAAGGCTATGTAGAGACCATTTATCATCGCCGCCGCTCCTTGCCGGACATCAATTCCCGCAACTTTAACATCCGAAATTTTTGCGGAGCGCACAGCTATTAACAGCCCGATCCAGGATCGGCCGCAGACATTCTCAAAGTCGCTATGATTAATCTGGATCGAGCTCTGACTGAGAAGAATTTCAAGTCTCGCATGCTCTTGCAGGTGCACGATGAAATCGTGCTGGAAGTGCCAAATGACGAGCTAACAGCCGTCCGCCAGCTAGTCAAAGAAACTATGGAAGCTGCGATTGAGCTGGCTGTTCCACTAGTAGCTGATGAAAATACTGGCCAAACTTGGTACGAGGCGAAGTAAGATAAGATACAAAGAGCGTCAAAACCGACTGAAAATTAGGCAGCCGGACGAAGGAGCGATGCTCCTAGAACGGATGATCTATTTTCCAAGGTTTTAGCTCGTGTTCAGTTTAAGATATCAAGGGCGTAAAACACAAAGTGAAAATAGAAAGCTGACACAGCATTCGATGAATGCGAGGAAGCTTGTCTTTTTCACACGGTACTTAGACTAGATTCTGTTAAAACATGAATACTACAAAACTATCCAGCTTTATTATGAATGAGGAGGAAGCCCATGACTTATCATTTTCAAAATCCCAGCGATGCAATCGTCAAGCATTATTTGAAAAACAGCAAAGTGATTGCTGTTGTTGGACTGTCTGACCGTGAAGAAACGACCAGCAACCGTGTGTCTAAGGAGATGCAGGAGCGAGGCTATCGCATTATACCAGTTAATCCGCGGACGGCGGGCAGTCAGATTTTTGGTGAGACTGTTTATGCCAGTCTCAAAGATATTCCTTTTCCGGTGGATATTGTCGATGTATATCGCCGCAGTGAGTTTTTGCCGGATGTGGCACTTGATTTTCTGCAGTCGGATGCCAAGATTTTCTGGGCTCAGTTGGGCTTGGAGAGTGAGGAAGCTGAGCAGATTTTGCGGGCAGCCGGTCGGGATGATATTGTCATGGACCGCTGCATTAAACGCGAGCATACCCGCTTGATTCTGGGCGAATAAGATGGCCAAGTTAGTCATCATTCGTGGAAATTCCGGCTCTGGCAAGTCTAGTCTCGCTGGGAAACTGCAGACTCACTACGGCCGAGGAACTCTCCTGATATCGCAGGATACGGTTAGACGGGACATGCTCAAGGAAAAAGTCGAGCCGGGAAATTTGTCTATTGACCTGACGGAGACACTGGCCCACTTCGGCTACGAACATGATCTGCTGGTTCTGGTAGAAGGGTTTTATGAGACAGACATTTACGGACAGATGCTAGAGCGACTGCGGAATTTGTTTGGTTCTCAAACCCTAGCATATTACTATGATTTGACTTTTGAAGAAACAGTCCGTCGCCATCAGACCAGAGCGAAACAAGAAGAATTTACCCCAGCCGACATGAAGCGCTGGTGGAAAGACCGAGACTTCTTAGGCTGGGAAGAGGAAGCCTTTTTCACAGATGAGGATTCACTAGAGGCAGCCTTTGACAAAATCTGCTCTGCCCTTGACAAGATAGCCTATAATAGCAAATAAAAAAACAACTCACAAGCTTAGGACAAGGAGTCCTGTGCCTGTGGGTTGTTTTCATGTGAGATTGCGTTTTCTTTTTTCAATTCTTCATAAAAGAGAATGTAAGTAGTCGCTGTATAAGGGAGAACTATAAAATTCAGCAAGCCGTAAGTTAATCTGGCCAATAAATTCCAGCCGATGAAGCTCAGATTAAGCATAAAAAGCTTTCCTTTATAGCCTTTCATTAGCTTCCGACTTTGACGGATAGCATAGAAAGCTCCCTGGTAACTCCCAGCCTCAAGCTGGTCATAGAGGATGAACTCTGCTTGAGCATAAGCATAGTACTGAGGGATGGCAATACCTAAGCCAGTGAATATCAAGAGGGTTCCCAGTAACATACCAGGGGTGTATTGAAGAATCTGCTGGCCTACAGCACTTTGAGCCGTCACTACTGTATGGGCTGAGATTTTTTCCGAAATAGAGAGGATTTTATAAGCATTAAAGATTGCTAGAAGACTCCCGCAGAACATAGGAATATTCCAAAGAAAAATCAGCAGCTGCTTGAGTAAAACCGTCTTGAAGACAGGTGTGAAAGTCTTGCTGGTAAAAAGCTGGCCAATATCTGAAAAGCCAACGTCATCCTTTGTCTTACGAAGAACCTTCATCATGGTATAGCTGGCAGAAAGCAGTAGCAAGGTCAAGATAAACTGAATTGTTGTCGGGAAAAGATTTTTGCTAATGAGAAGATAGATGGACTGGCTAAAAGTTAGGTTGGGAATGGAATCTCTTAGATTGTCATTGAGGGAAAGTAAGATGCTGAGGATGCTGAAAAGGGTTGGGGCCGCAAACAAAAGAAAAATCCCCCTCGTTTGACTGCGGACGGTACGAGCCTGAGCTCTGATGTTACTTAGATTCATAATTCCTCCATTTGGATTTGTCTGTTACATTATATCATACCCCGTGACAGATAGAGGTTTTTTTGGTAAAATCATACGGTATCTTGTGAGCCCTTACTGCTCATTATATAGAAGAAAAATCGCTGGGACTGTTTTTCCCAGCAGGAGGAAACATGTCAACATCACCGATTCAGTATCGTTTGATTAAAAAAGAAAAGCACACAGGTGCTCGTTTGGGAGAGATTATCACGCCTCACGGGACTTTCCCGACGCCTATGTTTATGCCGGTTGGCACTCAAGCGACGGTCAAGACCCAGTCACCAGAAGAGCTCAAGCAAATGGGTTCAGGTATCATCTTGTCCAATACTTATCACCTCTGGCTGCGGCCGGGCGATGAGTTGATTGCCCGTGCAGGTGGCTTGCACAAGTTTATGAACTGGGACCAACCTATTCTGACGGATAGTGGAGGTTTTCAAGTCTATTCTCTAGCTGATAGCCGCAATATCACAGAAGAAGGAGTAACCTTTAAAAACCACCTCAATGGTTCCAAAATGTTCCTGTCACCAGAAAGGCCATCTCCATCCAGAACAATCTGGGCAGTGACATTATGATGTCCTTTGATGAATGCCCGCAGTTCTACCAGCCGTATGACTATGTCAAGAAGTCCATTGAGCGGACAAGCCGTTGGGCAGAGCGTGGACTCAAGGCCCACAGCCGTCCACATGACCAAGGACTCTTTGGGATTGTTCAGGGTGCTGGATTTGAAGATTTGCGTCGTCAGTCTGCTCAAGACTTGGTCAGCATGGATTTCCCAGGCTACTCAATTGGAGGACTGGCAGTTGGTGAATCTCACGAAGAGATGAATGCAGTGCTGGACTTCACAACGCCTCTACTGCCTGAAAACAAGCCTCGCTATCTCATGGGAGTTGGGGCACCAGATAGCTTGATTGATGGGGTTATCCGTGGCGTGGATATGTTTGACTGTGTTTGCCGACTCGGATTGCCCGAAACGGCACCTGTATGACCAGCGAAGGGCGTCTAGTTGTTAAAAACGCTCAGTTTGAGGAAGATTTCACGCCGCTGGACCATGACTGCGACTGCTACACATGTAGCAACTACACGCGGGCTTATATCCGCCACTTGCTTAAAGCGGACGAGACCTTCGGCATCCGCCTGACCAGCTATCATAATCTCTACTTCTTGGTAAACCTTATGAAGAAGGTCCGCCAAGCTATCATGGATGACAACTTGCTGGAATTCCGTGAAGACTTTATTGAGCGCTACGGCTACAATAAATCCAGCCGAAATTTCTAAGAATCTCCATTTGAAAGGAGAAGCCATGTCTGATGAAGAGAAATTGCTGAAAAGATTGACAGCGTATCTGTCAGGCGACCAGAAACATACTATACGTATATATGGTCATGGTGCTTCGGGCAAGTCAACTTTTGCTCGAAAACTCCAGCTAGCCTTGGGTGAGGACCGAGCCAATCTGTTGGAAACAGATCCTTATGTAATTACTGGAGAGTATCGAGATTTGCTCAGTTCCAAAGATTTTCCTCATCACAAAGTCACAGCCTGCCTCCCAGCCGTTCATGAACTCGGGAGTCTGGAGCGAGATATTTGTGCCTTGCAGTCTGGTCTGGATATTCTGACCATTGGCACAGCTTGGTCGCCTAGCTTGCGTTTATCAGCCCGAAAGCCGATTTTAATAGTAGAAGGTATGTCGGCTGCCTTTTTGCCTGAAAGTTTGTTTGATTTGTCGATTTGCTTTTACACGGATGATCAGACCGAGTTAGAACGCCGCTTAGCAAGAGATGTGGCTGTGCGAGAGCGCAGGCCAGAGTGGATAGAGCAGACGCATCTGGCTCGACGAGAGCAATATAGGCACTTTTATCAACCCTATCTAGCAGCTGCAGACCTTGTCATCTGCCAGTCGGGCAACAGCTTTCGCATCGAAAAGGACAGCTCTTTGCTATAAAACAAAGTAGCTAAGAGTAAATTTTCATTTTTAATCTCACTGATGTTCGTCAGTGGGATTTTGTATTTTCTGAATACAAAATCGAATAAATAGGTTAAAAAGTCTAAATTTTTCTTCTCTATAATGATTTACAAGACTTATAAATTGTTTAGAAAACACTTTCATAAAAAATCATCCTAAAAATCTTTAAAAAATTACTCAAATCCCTTGCAATGACTGGTTCTTTGTGTTAAGATACTATGGTGCTGTAAAAATACAGTGTGTAGCTTTGATGCAAGAGGTTGCGACACGCTCGGTTGCATTGCCACGCAATCACCTGTCGGTTTTCTTGTGGAGCTAGCCTATTATCTTAAATAGACGAAAAGGAGAAAAAGATGGCAAACAAAAAAATCCGCATCCGTTTGAAAGCTTACGAACATCGTACACTTGATACAGCGGCTGCAAAAATCGTAGAAACTGCTACTCGTACTGGTGCTGAAGTTGCGGGTCCAATCCCACTTCCAACTGAGCGCAGCCTCTACACAATCATTCGTGCGACTCACAAATACAAAGACTCTCGCGAACAATTTGAAATGCGTACTCACAAACGCTTGATCGATATCATCAACCCAACTCAAAAAACAGTTGACGCTTTGATGAAATTGGATCTTCCAAGTGGTGTGAACGTAGAGATTAAACTTTAATCTAAAGTTTAATCTAAACCAGAGCATGAAAAAAACGCTCGTTAAAAACTTTTTGAAAAAAATTATAGAAAAGGAAACATTTTCTCATGACAAAAGGAATCTTAGGGAAAAAAGTGGGAATGACTCAAATCTTCACTGAAGCTGGCGAATTAATCCCTGTAACTGTTGTTGAAGCAGCTCCAAACGTTGTTCTTCAAGTTAAAAACAGTTGAAACAGATGGTTACAACGCAGTTCAAGTTGGTTTTGATGACCTTCGTGACGTATTGAGCAACAAACCTGCCAAAAGGCCATGTAGCGAAAAGCTAACACAGCTCCTAAGCGCTTCATTCGTGAATTCAAAAACATTGAAGGCTTGGAAGTAGGAGCAGAAATCACTGTCGATACATTCGAAGCAGGTGATGTTGTTGATGTAACAGGAACTTCAAAAGGTAAAGGCTTCCAAGGTGTTATCAAGCGCCACGGCCAATCTCGTGGTCCAATGGCTCACGGTTCACGTTACCACCGTCGTCCTGGTTCAATGGGACCAGTTGCGCCAAACCGCGTGTTCAAAAACAAACGCTTGGCTGGACGTATGGGTGGCAACCGTGTAACGATTCAAAATCTTGAAATCGTACAGGTTGTTCCAGAGAAAAACGTTATCCTGATTAAAGGTAACGTACCAGGTGCTAAGAAATCTCTTATCACTATCAAGTCAGCAGTTAAAGCTGGTAAATAATAAAGAAAGGGGAAATCAGTCACAATGGCAAACGTAAAATTATTTGACCAAACTGGTAAAGAAGCTGGTGAAGTAGTTCTGAACGATGCGGTCTTTGGTATTGAGCCAAATGAATCAGTTGTCTTTGATGTTATCATCAGCCAACGCGCTAGCCTTCGTCAAGGAACTCACGCTGTTAAAAACCGTTCTGCAGTATCAGGCGGCGGACGCAAACCATGGCGTCAAAAAGGAACTGGACGTGCTCGTCAAGGTTCTATCCGCTCTCCACAATGGCGTGGTGGTGGTATCGTATTCGGTCCAACTCCTCGTTCATATGCTTATAAACTTCCACGTAAAGTTCGTAGATTGGCATTGAAATCAGTTTACTCTGAAAAAGTTGCTGAAAACAAATTCGTAGCTGTAGACAGCCTTTCATTTACAGCTCCAAAAACTGCTGAGTTTGCAAAAGTGCTTGCTGCACTGAGCATCGATACGAAAGTTCTTGTTATCCTTGAAGAAGGAAATGAATTCGCTGCACTTTCAGCTCGCAACCTTCCAAACGTGAAAGTTGCAACTGCAACAACTGCAAGCGTTCTGGACATCGTAAACAGCGATAAACTTCTGGTTACTCAGGCAGCTATCTCTAAAATCGAGGAGGTTCTTGCATAATGAATTTGTACGACGTAATCAAAAAACCTGTTATCACTGAAGGCTCAATGGCTCAGTACGAAGCAGGCAAATACGTATTTGAAGTGGACACTCGCGCTCACAAACTCTTGATTAAGCAAGCTGTTGAAGCTGCTTTTGAAGGAGTTAAGGTTGCTAACGTTAACACTATCAATGTAAAACCAAAAGCAAAAACGCGTTGGACGCTACACTGGTTTTACAAACAAAACTAAAAAAAGCTATCGTAACACTGACAGCTGATTCTAAAAGCAATCGAGTTGTTCGGTGCAGAAGAAGAATAATCTAAGGAGGAAATATCGTGGGAATTCGTGTTTATAAACCAACAACAAACGGTCGCCGTAATATGACTTCTTTGGATTTCGCTGAAATCACTACCAGCACTCCAGAAAAAAATCTTTGCTTGTTTCTTTGAAGAGCAAGGCTGGTCGTAATAACAACGGTCGCATCACTGTTCGTCACCAAGGTGGCGGTCACAAGCGTCACTACCGTTTGATTGACTTCAAGCGCAACAAAGACGCTGTTGAAGCAGTTGTAAAAAAACAATCGAGTATGATCCAAATCGTTCAGCAAACATCGCTTTGGTTCACTACACTGACGGTGTGAAGGCTTATATCATCGCTCCTAAAAGGTCTTGAAGTTGGTCAACGCATCGTTTCAGGTCCTGAAGCAGATATCAAAGTCGGAAACGCTCTTCCGCTTGCTAACATCCCAGTTGGTACTTTGGTTCACAATATTGAGTTGAAACCAGGCCGCGGTGGAGAATTGGTTCGTGCTGCTGGAGCTTCTGCTCAAGTATTGGGTCAAGAAGGTAAGTACACTCTTGTTCGTCTTCAATCAGGCGAAGTTCGTATGATTCTTGGTACTTGCCGCGCTACAGTTGGTGTTGTCGGAAACGAACAACATGGACTTGTAAATCTTGGTAAAGCAGGACGTAGCCGTTGGAAAGGCATCCGCCCAACAGTTCGCGGTTCTGTAATGAACCCTAACGATCACCCACACGGTGGTGGTGAAGGTAAAGCACCAGTTGGTCGTAAAGCGCCATCTACTCCATGGGGCAAACCTGCTCTTGGACTTAAAACTCGTAACAAAAAAGCGAAATCTGACAAACTTATCGTTCGTCGTCGCAACGAGAAATAATTTAAAACAATCTATCCGCCAGCTCGGTAGCGCTGCTTAGTCAGCGCAGGCCGCTGTGGTACTTATTTAAAGGAGAAAATATAAAATGGGACGCAGTCTTAAAAAAGGACCTTTCGTCGATGAGCATCTGATGAAGAAAGTTGAAGCTCAAGCTAACGACGAAAAGAAAAAAGTCATCAAAACTTGGTCACGTCGTTCAACGATCTTCCCAAGTTTCATTGGTTACACAATCGCAGTTTATGACGGACGTAAACACGTACCTGTTTACATCCAGGAAGACATGGTAGGTCACAAGCTTGGTGAATTTGCGCCAACTCGTACTTACAAGGGTCACGCTGCAGACGACAAGAAAACACGTAGAAAATAAGGAGAACATAAATGGCAGAAATTACTTCAGCTAAAGCAATGGCTCGTACAGTGCGTGTTTCACCTCGTAAATCTCGTCTGGTTCTTGACAATATTCGTGGTAAAAACGTCGCTGACGCAATCGCAATCTTGAAATTCACTCCAAACAAAGCTGCTGGCATTATCGAAAAAGTGTTGAACTCTGCAATCGCTAATGCTGAAAACAACTTTGGTTTGGAAAAAGCAAACTTGGTAGTATCTGAAGCTTTCGCAAACGAAGGACCAACTATGAAACGTTTCCGTCCGCGCGCTAAAGGTTCAGCTTCACCAATCAACAAACGCACAAGCCACATCACTGTGGTCGTTGCAGAAAAATAAGGAGGTAACATCGTGGGTCAAAAAGTACATCCAATTGGTATGCGTGTCGGCATCATCCGTGATTGGGATGCCAAATGGTATGCTGAAAAAGAATACGCGGATTACCTTCATGAAGATCTTGCAATCCGTAAATTCGTTCAAAAAGAATTGGCTGACGCAGCGGTTTCAACTATTGAAATTGAGCGCGCAGTAAACAAAGTAAACGTTTCTCTTCACACTGCTAAGCCAGGTATGGTTATCGGTAAAGGTGGAGCAAACGTTGATGCACTTCGTGCAAAACTCAACAAATTGACTGGAAAACAAGTCCACATCAACATCATCGAAATCAAGCGTCCTGACTTGGATGCGCATCTGGTTGGTGAAGGAATTGCTCGCCAGCTTGAGCAGCGTGTTGCTTTCCGTCGTGCTCAAAAACAAGCTATCCAACGTACAATGCGTGCAGGAGCTAAAGGAATCAAAACTCAAGTATCAGGTCGTTTGAACGGAGCAGATATTGCCCGCAGCGAAGGTTACTCTGAGGGAACTGTTCCGCTTCACACTCTTCGTGCGGATATCGATTACGCTTGGGAAGAAGCTGACACTACTTACGGTAAACTGGGTGTTAAAGTCTGGATCTACCGTGGAGAAGTCCTTCCAGCTCGTAAAAACACTAAAGGAGGTAAATAACCAATGTTAGTACCTAAACGTGTTAAACACCGTCGCGAATTCCGTGGAAAAATGCGCGGTGAAGCTAAAGGCGGAAAAGAAGTAGCATTTGGAGAATACGGTCTTCAAGCAACTACTAGCCACTGGATCACTAACCGCCAAATCGAAGCTGCCCGTATCGCTATGACTCGTTACATGAAACGTGGTGGTAAAGTTTGGATTAAAATCTTCCCACACAAATCATACACTGCAAAAGCTATCGGTGTACGGATGGGATCTGGTAAAGGTGCTCCAGAAGGTTGGGTTGCGCCAGTTAAGCGTGGCAAAGTAATGTTTGAAGTTGCTGGCGTTTCAGAAGAAATCGCTCGCGAAGCGCTTCGCCTTGCAAGCCACAAACTTCCAGTTAAATGTAAATTCGTAAAACGTGAAGCAGAATAAGGAGAAGGCATGAAACTTAATGAAGTAAAAGAATTTGTTAAAGAACTTCGTGGTCTTTCTCAAGAAGAACTCGCGAAGCGTGAAAATGAATTGAAGAAAGAATTGTTTGATCTTCGTTTCCAAGCAGCTGCTGGCCAATTGGAGCAGACAGCTCGCCTGAAAGAAGTGAAAAAACAAATCGCTCGTATCAAAACTGTTCAATCAGAAGTTAAATAATAGACTAGGGAAGGAGAATTTCAATGGAACGCAATAATCGTAAAGTTCTTGTCGGACGCGTTGTTTCTGACAAAATGGACAAAACAATCACAGTTGTAGTTGAAACTAAACGTAACCACCCAGTCTATGGTAAACGTATTAACTACTCTAAGAAGTACAAAGCACATGACGAAAACAATGTTTGCCAAAGAAGGCGATATCGTTCGTATCATGGAAACTCGTCCGCTTTCAGCTACAAAACGCTTCCGTCTTGTAGAAGTCGTTGAAGAAGCGGTTATCATCTAATCAAACCAGAAAGGAGAAAACTTAAATGATTCAAACAGAAACTCGTTTGAAAGTTGCCGACAACAGCGGCGCTCGCGAAATCTTGACAATCAAAGTTCTTGGTGGCTCAGGACGTAAGTTCGCTAACATCGGTGATGTAATCGTTGCGTCTGTAAAACAAGCTACTCCTGGTGGTGCGGTTAAGAAAGGTGACGTTGTAAAAGCTGTTATCGTTCGTACTAAATCAGGTGCTCGTCGTAAAGATGGTTCATACATCAAATTTGACGAAAACGCTGCAGTCATCATCCGTGAAGACAAAACTCCTCGCGGAACTCGTATCTTCGGCCCAGTTGCTCGTGAATTGCGTGACGGCGGCTTCATGAAGATCGTATCATTGGCTCCAGAAGTACTTTAATCAAAATTAACAAACACAGTCCCCTGGCAAAAGTCAGGGTGCCCCTATGGGCGTAAGAATTAAGAGGAGAAATAAATGTTTGTAAAAAAAGGCGACAAAGTTCGCGTAATTGCTGGTAAAGACAAGGGTGTTGAAGCTCTTGTCGTAACAGCTCTTCCAAAAGTAAACAAAGTTGTTGTTGAAGGTGTAAACATCGTTAAGAAACACCAAAAGCCAAATAACGAAAACCCTCAAGGTGCTATCGTGGAAAAAGAAGCGCCAATCCATGTGTCAAACGTTCAAGTACTTGACAAGAATGGTGTTGCAGGACGTGTTGGCTACAAGTTTGTAGACGGCAAAAAAGTTCGTTACAATAAAAAATCAGGCGAAGTGCTTGACTAATCACGAAGGAAAGGAGAAGTATAATGGCAAATCGTTTAAAAGAAAAATATCTTAAAGAAGTAGTTCCTGCTTTGACTGAAAAGTTCAACTACTCATCTGTTATGGCTGTGCCAAAAAGTGGATAAAATCGTTTTTGAACATGGGTGTCGGTGACGCTGTATCAAACGCTAAAAATCTTGAAAAAAAGCTGCTGAAGAATTGGCTCTTATCTCAGGTCAAAAACCACTTATCACTAAAGCTAAAAATCAATCGCCGGCTTCCGTCTTCGTGAAGGTGTAGCGATCGAGTGCTAAAAAGTAACCCTTCGTGGCGAACGTATGTATGAATTCTTGGATAAATTGGTTTCAGTTTCTCTTCCACGTGTTCGTGACTTCCACGGTGTTCCAACAAAATCTTTTGATGGACGCGGAAACTACACACTTGGTGTGAAAGAACAATTGATCTTCCCAGAAATCAACTTTGATGACGTTGATAAGACTCGCGGTCTTGACATCGTTATCGTAACAACTGCTAACACTGACGAAGAGTCACGCGAATTGCTTACAGGCCTTGGAATGCCTTTTGCAAAATAATATAGGAGGTAAAACAAATGGCTAAAAAATCAATGATTGCTAAGAACAAACGCCCAGCTAAGTTCTCTACGCAAGCTTATACTCGTTGTGAAAAATGTGGCCGTCCACATTCCGTTTACCGCAAGTTTAAACTTTGCCGTGTTTGCTTCCGTGAATTAGCATACAAAGGACAAATCCCTGGCGTTACCAAAGCATCTTGGTAATTCTAGTTTCCAATTCTGTTATGATTCCGCGTTATCGGCTTTTGCCTAACTTTAGTTATGCCTACAAGCCGATGCCTAGACTCACTTAGGAATTGAAACCTAGAAACATATTCTGAGCATAGCTCAATCATTAACTAGCAAGTGCAGCTTGCAAACTACTAGTAAGAGGAGAAATATAAAATGGTTATGACTGACCCAATTGCAGACTTTCTGACACGTATCCGTAATGCTAACCAAGCAAACCACGACGTGCTTGAAGTGCCTGCATCAAACATCAAAAAAGGGATTGCTGAAATCCTTAAGCGTGAAGGTTTTGTAAAAAACGTTGAAATCATCGAAGATGACAAACAAGGCATCATCCGTGTATTCCTTAAATACGGACAAAATGGTGAAAAAGTTATCACTGGTTTGAAACGCGTTTCAAAACCAGGTCTGCGTGTTTACAAGAAACGCGAAGATCTTCCAAAAGTTCTGAACGGACTTGGAATTGCTATCCTTTCAACATCTGAAGGCTTGCTGACTGATAAAGAAGCACGCCAAAAGAATGTTGGTGGAGAAGTTATCGCTTACGTTTGGTAATATTTAGCTCCCAATTTCCTTGTGACTCTTCGTTATCGTCTCTTGCCTAACCCAAAGTTATGCCTGCGAGACGATGCCTAGATTCACTTTGAAATTGAAACCTAAATGTTCTTTTAAATCGAGAAATCGATTTAAGCCCCGTGAAAACTGGTCGCTTACGGCCTGACAATCTAACAGGAGAATATATACATGTCACGTATTGGTAATAAAGTTATCGTGTTGCCTGCTGGTGTTGAAATCAGCAACAAAGACAACGTTGTAACTGTAAAAGGACCTAAAGGAGAACTGACTCGTGAGTTCTCAAAAGATATTGAAATCCGTGTGGAAGGAACTGAAGTAACTCTTCACCGTCCAAACGATTCAAAAGAAATGAAAACAATCCACGGAACAACTCGTGCCCTTTTGAACAACATGGTTGTTGGTGTATCAGAAGGATTCAAGAAAGAACTTGAAATGCGTGGGGTTGGTTACCGTGCACAACTTCAAGGCAAAAAAAGCTTGTACTTTCAGTTGGTAAATCTCATCCAGACGAAGTAGAAGCACCAGAAGGCATCACTTTTTGAACTTCCAAACCCAACAACTATCGTTGTCAGCGGAATTTCAAAAGAAGTAGTTGGACAAACTGCAGCTTACGTACGTAGCCTGCGTGCTCCAGAGCCATACAAAGGTAAAGGTATCCGCTACGTTGGTGAATTCGTTCGCCGTAAAGAAGGTAAAACTGGTAAATAATCTTGTCTGGCTGATTTTCTCAGCCAAGCAAGCTGTTTTCCAAGGTTGTGCATAAGCACAAGATTAAAAATTAAGAGGTGAAAAATTGTGATTACGAAACCAGATAAAAAAATAAAATCCGCCAAAAAAACGCCACCGTCGCGTTCGCGGAAAAACTCTCTGGAACTGCTGATCGCCCACGTTTGAACGTATTCCGTTCTAATACAGGCATCTACGCTCAAGTGATTGATGACGTAGCGGGTGTAACGCTCGCAAGCGCTTCAACTCTTGACAAAGAAGTTTCAAAAGGAACTAAAACAGAACAAGCCGTTGTTGTTGGTAAGCTCGTTGCTGAACGTGCAGTTGCTAAAAAGGTATTTCTGAAGTCGTCTTCGACCGCGGTGGATATCTCTATCACGGACGTGTAAAAAGCTTTGGCTGATGCAGCTCGTGAAAACGGATTGAAATTCTAAGAGGAGGACACTAGAAAATGGCATTTAAAGACAACGCAGTTGAACTTGAAGAACGTTTAGTTGCCATCAACCGTGTTACAAAAGTTGTTAAAGGTGGACGTCGTCTTCGCTTTGCAGCTCTTGTAGTTGTTGGTGACCGCAATGGTCGTGTTGGCTTCGGTACTGGTAAAAGCTCAAGAAGTACCAGAAGCAATCCGCAAAAGCAGTTGAAGATGCGAAGAAGAATTTGATTGAAGTACCAATGGTTGGCACAACAATTCCTCACGAAGTTCTTTCAGAATTTGGCGGGGCTAAAGTATTGCTTAAGCCAGCTGTGGAGGGTTCTGGAGTTGCTGCCGGTGGTGCGGTTCGTGCCGTCATCGAGTTGGCAGGTGTAGCAGATGTTACATCTAAATCTCTTGGCTCTAACACACCAATCAACATCGTTCGCGCAACTGTTGAAGGTTTGAAACAATTAAAACGCGCTGAAGAAGTTGCTGCCCTTCGTGGTATTTCAGTTTCTGACTTGGCATAAGAAAGGGGATAACATGGCTCAAATTAAAATTACTTTGACTAAGTCTCCAATCGGACGCTTCCCGTCACAACGTAAAACTGTTGTAGCACTTGGACTTGGCAAATTGAACAGCTCAGTTATCAAAGAAGATAATCCAGCAGTACGCGGTATGATTACTGCAGTATCACATTTGGTAACTGTTGAAGAAGTTAAATAAGCTTTGCTGGTTTAACAACTTTAAATTAAAATACGTTAGGGGATGGGATTTTCTCAGCCCCTAAAACTAAATACATGTATAGGCGAGTTTATATAGGAGACACCTTTTCTCCTATATGAGCGCTAGCATTTTACAAAAGAGGAGAAATAATATAATGAAACTTCATGAATTACAACCTGCTGCAGGTTCTCGTAAAGTCTGCAACCGTGTTGGTCGTGGTACATCATCTGGTAACGGTAAAACATCTGGCCGTGGTCAAAAAGGTCAAAAAGCTCGTAGCGGTGGCGGCGTTCGCCTTGGTTTTGAAGGTGGACAAACTCCATTGTTCCGTCGTCTTCCAAAACGTGGTTTCTTGAACATCAACCGCAAAGAATATGCGATTGTTAACCTTGACCAACTGAACGCCTTTGAAGATGGCGCTGAAGTAACACCAGTTGTTCTCATCGAAGCAGGTATTGTAAAAGCTGAAAAATCAGGTATCAAGATTCTTGGTAACGGAGAATTGACAAAGAAATTGACTGTTAAGGCAGCTAAATTCTCTAAATCAGCTGAAGAAGCTATCACTGCTAAAGGTGGTTCAGTGGAAGTCATCTAAGCGAGGTGACCTATGTTTTTCAAACTATTAAAAGACGCATTTAAAATCAAACAGGTACGGTCTAAGATTCTGTTCACGATTTTTATCATCTTAGTTTTCCGTATCGGTACAACCATAACGGTTCCAGGGATTAATGCCAAAGCCTTAAGCAATTTGAATGATTTGCCATTCCTGAATATGCTGAGCTTGGTCTCTGGTAACGCCATGCGCAACTTCTCTGTCTTTGCACTTGGAGTCAGTCCTTATATCACAGCTTCGATCGTTGTTCAGTTGCTACAAATGGATTTGCTTCCGAAGTTTGTAGAGTGGGGCAAGCAAGGGGAAGTAGGACGGAGGAAGCTGAATCAAGCGACTCGTTATATCGCCCTAGTTTTGGCCTTTGTGCAGGCAATTGGGATTACCGCTGGTTTTGATACTCTCTCAAGAGCTAATCTGGTTGCCAATCCTAATGTTCAGACCTACGCTTTGATTTGCGTTCTTCTAGCAACTGGTTCAATGATTGTAACTTGGCTAGGTGAGCAGATTACAGACAAGGGTTACGGAAATGGCGTTTCCATGATTATCTTTGCTGGTATCGTTTCAGCTATCCCTGATATGATTAAAGGTATCTATGAAGATTACTTTGTAAATATTCCTAGTGAACGTTTGACTTCATCCTTCATTTTTGTAGGGATTCTGATTGTGGCAGTCCTGCTTATCATTTACTTTACAACCTTTGTACAGCAGGCTGAATATAAAATTCCAGTTCAGTATACGAAAGTAGCGAAGGGTGCACCTTCTAGCTCCTATCTGCCACTGAAAGTCAATCCGGCTGGGGTTATTCCAGTAATCTTTGCCAGCTCGATTACAGCTGCACCGGCAGCGATTTCCAAGTTGTCAGTGCCTTGGGCTATGACGCAGATTGGGTTAAGACAGCTCAGTCACTTTTGGCAACAACGACCATTAGTGGCATGTTCATGTACGCCTTCCTGATCGTCCTCTTTACATTCTTCTATACTTTTGTACAGATTAATCCAGAGAAGACAGCAGAAAATCTGCAAAAGAGCGGAGCCTATATTCCAGGTGTTCGTCCTGGTAAAGGAACAGAAGACTACATGTCTAAGCTGCTGCGTCGTTTGGCAACAGTTGGATCTCTCTTCTTAGGTTTCATTTCTATCCTGCCTATTTTGGCTAAAGATGTATTTGGATTGACAGATGCCGTTGCTCTTGGAGGAACCAGTCTCTTGATCATCATCTCAACCGGTATTGAGGGAATGAAACAGCTAGAAGGCTACCTGCTGAAGAGAAAGTATGTCGGCTTTATGGATACTTCAGAGTAAGGGACTTTTTGAATAGCTTTTCTAATGAGAAGCCCGTTCAGATAACCTTTCTTGAACCGAAAATAAACAAAATAAAAGGGGACAGAGTAGACTCACCCCCTTCTATTTTGTTTTTAAACGAGTTTATTAATCGGTTTAATAGATTGCTTTAAAAACAAAAAAGGAGACCAATCATGAATCTTTTGATTATGGGCTTACCAGGTGCTGGTAAAGGAACTCAAGCTGCTAAAATCGTTGAGCATTTCAATGTTGCGCATATTTCAACTGGAGATATGTTCCGTGCAGCGATTGCTAACCAAACAGAGATGGGCGTTTTAGCCAAGTCCTATATTGACAAGGGCGAGTTGGTTCCAGACCAAGTGACAAACGGCATTGTCAAAGAGCGCTTGAGTCAGGATGATATTAAGCAAACAGGCTTCCTCTTGGATGGCTATCCGCGCACGATTGAGCAAGCAAATGCCTTGGACCAAACTCTGGCAGAGCTTGATTTGGCTTTAGATGGCGTTATCAATATAGAAGTAGATCCTAATTGTTTACTGGAGCGTTTGAGCGGTCGGATTATCCATCGTGAAACAGGTGAAACCTTCCACAAGGTCTTCAATCCGCCAGCAGACTACAAGGAAGAGGATTATTACCAGCGCGAAGATGATAAGCCTGAGACGGTTAAACGTCGTTTGGATGTCAATATTGCTCAGGGTCAGCCGATTATTGATCACTATCGCAGAAAAGGTCTGGTCCATGATATTCAAGGAAATCAAGATATTAATGATGTCTTCTCAGCTATCGAAAAAGTCTTGACAAATTTGAAATAAAAGCGTTTTTCCTGCTTGCAATATTTGACAAGTAGTGATACAATGAATTAGTCTGACTTATAATTGTTACCTCTGTGCTCAGAGGGATCAAATCGAAATTTATGGAGGTACTTTTGCGTGGCAAAAGACGATGTGATTGAGGTTGAAGGCAAGGTAGTTGATACAATGCCCTAATGCAATGTTTACGGTTGAACTTGAAAAATGGACATCAGATTTTAGCAACAGTTTCTGGTAAAATTCGTAAAAACTATATTCGTATTTTTAGCGGGAGACCGTGTGACTGTAGAAATGAGTCCTTATGATTTGACACGTGGACGGATCACATACCGCTTTAAATAATCGAAAAAAACTTGGAGGGAAAAAAATGAAAGTAAGACCATCGGTCAAAACCAATTTGCGAATACTGCAAAGTTATTCGTCGTAATGGTCGTGTTATGGTAATTTGCCCAGCAAATCCAAAAACACAAAACAACGTCAAGGATAAGATAGAAAAGGAGAAAAAAATGGCTCGTATTGCTGGAGTTGACATTCCAAATGACAAACGTGTAGTCGTTTCACTGACTTATGTGTACGGTATCGGACTTCCAACTTCTAAGAAAATCTTGGCAGCTGCTGGAGTTTCAGAAGACATCCGTGTAAAAGATCTTACAATCGAACAAGAAGACGCTATCCGTCGTGAAGTAGATGCGATTAAAGTTGAAGGTGACCTTCGTCGTGAAGTAAACTTGAACATCAAGCGTTTGATGGAAATCGGTTCATACCGTGGAATCCGTCACCGTCGTGGACTTCCTGTCCGTGGACAAAACACTAAAAAAATAATGCCCGTACTCGTAAAAGGTAAAAGCTGTTGCGATTGCAGGTAAGAAAAAAATAATATAAGGAGGTAAAAAGTCTTGGCTAAACCAACACGTAAACGTCGTGTGAAGAAAAATATCGAATCCGGTATTGCTCATATTCACGCTACATTTAATAACACTATTGTTATGATTACTGATGTGCATGGTAACGCGATTGCTTGGTCATCTGCTGGAGCTCTTGGATTTAAAGGTTCTCGTAAATCTACACCATTTGCTGCCCAAATGGCATCTGAAGCAGCTGCTAAATCTGCACAGGAACACGGTCTGAAATCAGTTGAAGTTACTGTAAAAGGTCCAGGTTCTGGTCGTGAGTCTGCTATTCGTGCTCTTGCTGCCGCTGGTCTTGAAGTAACAGCTATTCGTGATGTGACTCCTGTACCACACAATGGTGCTCGTCCTCCAAAACGTCGCCGTGTATAATCACCAACCGTTACACTGCTTTTCGTTTAAGAGGGAGTATAGCAAATGATTGAGTTTGAAAAACCAAATATAACAAAAATTGATGAAAATAAAGATTATGGCAAGTTTGTAGTAGAGCCGCTTGAGCGTGGTTATGGTACAACACTGGGAAATTCTCTTCGCCGTGTGCTTTTGGCTTCACTTCCAGGTGCTGCTGTTACTTCAATTAATATTGAAGGTGTTTTGCACGAGTTTGATACAATTTCCGGTGTCCGCGAAGACGTGATGCAAATTATTCTGAACGTCAAAGGGATTGCTGTAAAATCTTACGTCCAAGACGAAAAGATTATTGAACTGGATGTTGAAGGACCAGCAGAAGTAACTGCCGGAGACATTTTGACAGACAGTGATATTGAAATTATAAACCCTGATCATTATCTCTTTACAATCGGAGAAGGCGCAAGCTTTAAGGCAACGATGACTGTTAACAGCGGCCGTGGTTATGTGCCTGCTGATGAAAATAAGAAAGATGATGCACCAGTGGGAACACTTGCGGTGGATTCTATCTATACGCCAGTGACAAAAGTTAATTACCAGGTTGAGCCGGCTCGTGTTGGTAGCAACGATGGTTTTGACAAACTAACCCTTGAAATTTTAACGAACGGAACAATTATTCCAGAAGATGCTTTGGGACTTTCAGCCCGCATCCTTACGGAACATTTGAATCTCTTCACTAATCTGACAGAAGTAGCTATCGCTGCAGACGTTATGAAGGAAGCAGAAAAGACTTCTGATGACCGCATTTTGGAACGGACCATCGAAGAATTAGATTTGTCAGTTCGCTCATACAACTGTTTGAAACGTGCAGGTATCAATACTGTATTTGATTTGACAGAAAAATCTGAGCCTGAAATGATGAAAGTTCGTAACTTAGGACGTAAGAGTCTGGAAGAAGTAAAAGTTAAACTTGCTGATCTCGGTCTGGGGTTAAAAAACGATAAATAAAGGAGGAATACATGAGCTTACCGTAAACTAGGACGCACTAGCTCACAACGTAAAAGCAATGCTTCGCGATTTGACTACTGATTTGCTGATCAACGAATCAATCGTGACAACTGAAGCTCGTGCTAAAGAAATCCGTAAAACAGTTGAAAAAATGATTACATTGGGCAAACGTGGAGACTTGCACGCTCGTCGTCAAGCTGCAGCTTTTGTACGCAATGAAATCGCATCAGAAAACTATGATGAAGCAACAGAAAAGTATACTACAACTACTGCTCTTCAAAAATTGTTCTCTGAGATTGCACCACGCTATGCAGAGCGCAACGGTGGATATACTCGTATCCTGAAAACTGAACCGCGCCGTGGAGATGCTGCGCCAATGGCAATCATCGAATTAGTTTAAGATCATCAATCTTTGTTGAGTGTTATGATGATGGAATAGAATCTCTATTCTTAGTCTAGCTCTGGTCTACCGCTAGGATTCTTTCCTAGCGGGAACACTCATCATATAGTTGATAATAGGTAGACGCTTGTTTACGAAATTGCTTTTAAGGCAAAAACAATTTCGTAAGCAGGCGTTTTTGCATGAGGCTAGGAAAATACCTGAAATTTTGTTATAATACTTTAACACTATCAAAAATTTATAGGAAATGGAAATGATGGATTCAATCCAAATTTTAAAAGAACGCTATTTAAAGAATATCAAAGAAAATCCAACGGTATACATTGGCATTGAGTTAGAATTTCCTATTGTCAATAGCCAGGGCGGAGCGACTGATACAAATGTTGCAAAAAATCTCTTAAAACGTCTGTTGGAAGAGTATGATTTTGAGGCAGAACGATTTGACAGAGACGGGAATCCCATTCAACTGAAATCTACTAAAAATGAAGACAGAATTCTTTTTGAGGTCTCTTACAATACTTTGGAATTTGCTTTTGCCAAGGCTAGCAGAATTCAAGAAGTTGAAGAGCGTTTTAAGAACTATCTGAGCATTATTCAGGCAATTCTACGCAAAGAAAACCATGAAATTCAAGGTAAAGGAATTCATCCTTTCTGGGCAGAAAATGATAATAGTCCAGTTAAGTATCCAAGATATGAAATGTTGATGCAGTATTTATCTATGGGAAAGAACATGGATGGTCTGCACAATTATCCAGAATATGGTGCTTTTATTTGTGGGAGCCAAGTTCAGCTGGATGTCTCAAGAGAAAATTATTTAACTGTTATCAATGTCTTCAATCAAATTGAAGCTGCTAAGGCATACCTCTTTGCTAATTCAGAGTTTTCGGATTCTTCTTGGGATACAAAAATAGCTCGGGATATTTTCTGGGAGCAATCGATGCATGGCATTTTACAGGAAAATGCGGGTGTGAATTCAAAAGATTTTCAAACTGAAGATGAATTTTTCGCTTATCTTAGTAAATCAGCGCTTTTCACTGCTGAACGAAATGGTCAATCCTACTATTTCTATCCGATAGCTGCTAATGAATACTTGAGCCAGAAAACTATTGAAGCTTATAGCCTCTCAGGTGAAAAAACAAACTTGATTCCTAGTGAAACAGATTTTAAAAATCATAGAAGTTATCAGTATCAAGATTTGACGACACGGGGGACAGTAGAGTTTCGGAGCGTTTGCACCCAGCCTTTTGATAAAACTTTTGCTTCTGCCGCTTTTCATCTTGGTATTTTAGAAAACTTGGAGAATGTAAAAGCCTATTTACAAGATGCTCCCTTCTTTCAAGAGGAAGGTCGAGATTACAAAGCTTTAAGAAGAAGGTTCTCTAAAAAAGAGTTGACCGCAAGTGAAACAGAGCATATTTATGAACTCACAAAGACTTTGCTTCAGCTGGCGAGAGCTGGTTTAATAGCACGTCAACTAGGTGAGGAAGCTTTTCTTCCCTCACTTTAATAGAGGCTAGCCTCTGATGAATAAAAAATTCTAGAAAAAATTTAAAAAATATTAGAAAAGGTATTGACAGGTTGGTGGTATAGGTGATATACTAATATAGTTGTCGCGAAAGACAAAGCCCTTTGAAAACTGAACAAGACGAACCAAGTG
>BNJU01004057.1_pt1 | contig 64647 bp, 84 predicted proteins | sample 8539281 | NCBI WGS metagenome assembly BNJU01 (sample SAMD00202456, study PRJDB9452) | human saliva metagenome | isolation source: human saliva | place: Japan
CTTGAATTCTCATTGCTAGTGCAACAACAAAAGACAAGGTAGTGACCCATGGGTCTACAATGGCGCTTACGACAACGTTCATTGAAAGGATTTCCATGGGTCACTATAGCCATCTTAGCATTGAAGAGCGCGAAGACATTATGGTCTGGTGGAAAAATCATGAAAGTATAAGCCAGATTGCTCGTAAGCTCGGTCGAAACAAATCAAGTATTTCACGGGAGATTAAAAGAAACGGTTGGACAATTATTGGAGTGGCGCATCTTTGTTACAGAGCCTCGACTGCTCAGAGAAAAACCGATGCTCGACGCCAGGCTTGCAAGAAACGCACACTACTCGATGATCCAAGCCTTCGTGCACGTATTGTCTTTCTTATCTGTAGTCGCCACTTCTCACCTGAGCAGATTGCAGGAAGACTACACTTAGAACTTTCATACGCTCCTGTCAGCTGTAGCACTATATATAGAGCCATACACTCGGGAAAAACTAGACTGTGAACTTCCAGGTGTACAGTCTGTACGCAGAAGACTCAGACACCGAGGTAAACGACGGCATACAAAACACCTCATAGAGCGCAGAGGAAAAATACGGATAACTCATGAACTTGTCGAAAGACCAAAAGAGGTTGCAGATCGCCAACGCATTGGAGACTGGGAAGGAGATACCGTCATCGGTAAAGCTAAAGGGACCCACGCCTGGTCGCACAAGTTGACCGTATGAGCGGCTACCTTGTTGGTGGCAAAAGCTGCATCAGGGTCTAGTGCCGATGTCAATGTAGCTATACAGCAAGCTTTTGAGAGGTGAGGTAGTAAAAACCATAACGCTTGATCGTGGATCTGAGTTTGCTCGTGCAGCAGAGCTTCAAGAAGCTATTGGAGTAAGTATCTACTTCTGTCTTCCACATCATCCCTGGCAAAGAGGCACCAATGAAAATACCAACGGTCTCATCAGAGAGTATTTTTCCAAAAGGTACAGACCTCTCATCGATTAGCGATAGAGAGATTGAGGCAGTATATAATGAACTCAATTTAAGGCCACGTAAGCGTCTGGGTTGGAAGTGCCCTTGGGAAGTCTACCATCACCAAACGTTGCACTTGCTTTTGACAATTCAAGGTTCAAAAAGTCCGCCCTGAATGTGCAAAGAATCTGTGTTGAGCTACCGATTCTTTTTGCAAAATCGGGCAAATCCACAGATTCTTTGATGCTTTTAGGCAAAATTTACAGATTCTTTGCAGAAATCAGGCGCACGCTAGATGCACGCTCGTTTTGCGGTGCCCGCCAGGCGCCCGCCAGCTCCCGCCGCCCACCTGGCGAGAAACCCCGTCTACTAGCAGCGCTGACATAAGAAACCCGGCATCCACACGAAATGAATGCCGGGTTGAAATCGCTCGCAACCCTGGGGAAGTTACTTTGACCCTTACTTGTACTCGTAGAAGCCCTTACCAGCAGCAACGCCGGTCTCGCCCTTGTCAATCTTCTCTTTGAGCAGAGCAACAATGCGACCCTGTACGGACTCGGGATCCTTAGCTGCAGGGTTCATCAGAGCAACGTTGTATGCGGTGACCAGGCCAATGATGTCCAAGATCTGGAACGGACCCTTTGGCGAACCGGTGCCAATGCGCCAAGCCCTATCGATGTCCTCGACGTCGCCGACGCCGTTGGCCCAAAGCTGCTCAGCGGAGACCAGAAGAGGTACCAGCATAGAGTTCAGCAGGTAGCCAGGCTGCTCTTTCAGAACCTTGACTGGAATCATACGGATGCTTGCCGCAAAAGCGACAACCGTGTCAAAGTTCTCCTGAGCGGTACCTGCGTGACCCATAACCTCGCCGATTGGGTTGCGCCAAATCTCATTAGCAAAGTGGAGAGCCAGGTACTTCTCGGGGCGACCAGTAGCTGCAGCAAACATGCTTGGAATCATGGTTGAGCTGTTAGTTGCCACAATAGTCTTCTCGGGCAGGTGCTTGGCCAGCTCGGTGTAGAACTCAATCTTCTGCTCTGGATTCTCTGCGACGGACTCGATGACAAAGTCAGCGTCACCAAAAGCCTCGTCCCAATCGGAAGTAAGCTTGAGGTTGCTGCATGCGCGCTCTACCTGCTCTTTAAGCTGGTCGAGCTTCTCTGGAGTAATCTCGTCCTGGGCAATGAGGCCGTATGCGTACGCCTTAGGATCGCTCTTCATAGCCTCCAGGGTGTTCAGATACACCTCTCTGAGGTGCTCAATCTTTGGACGAGCGCGCTCAATTGAAGCCTCAGACCTCAGCCAAATGGTGGTCTCGTAGCCGCGATAAGCGGTCTGGAATGCAATCTGACTGCCCAAAACGCCGCCGCCAGCAACTACAACTTTCTTAACCTGTGAAATGTCCATAGGACGTTCCTTTCTACAAGCGTGGCGAGAAGTGCCGCGCGATTTATCTATCGTCCCTATACCCCAGAAACTCCCCGTCAAACATTCGTTCGGAGAATTTCCGACTTTTATTCAAAATGTACATATCACCCCTTGGCGAGAAACCATATCTATCCCGCACCGTTCTTGGGTAAAATAGAGGCGTACAAAGCAGCTAGTTTTAGCACAGTCCATTGGCCGCAACCCAACAAAACACCAGGTACAACGACTGGACAGAATAGAGGCATCATGATTGATGGAACATACAAGATTCAAATGGATTCTCCCGTTGGAGCCAAAGAGGGTACCGCTGTCCTCATCACTTCTGGCGAGAAACTCACTGGCTCACTGACCGCCATGGGCGTCCAGATTGATATTGAGAACGGCAAGGTTAACGACAACTCGTTTACCTTTGGCGGAAAGCTTGAGTCTTTTGTAGGTCCCGTCATCTTTGCCGTCGGCGGCTCTGTTGAGGGCGACACCATTCGAGGCATCGCTCACATCGCTAACCGAGACTTTGTGTTTACGGGCACAAGGGAGAGTTAAGGTAGTTGCATCATCCCTGTTAGCAGTACAATCAATTTGTTAACTTCGGGTGGGATGGAGTATGAAAGTAATCGATACAAAGTCAGATGCAGAGTCTCCTCAAGGAGCTCCGTTTTTTTGTTGACCGGTGTCGATTTACTCCGACTCAAGGAATTGAAATCTCTTCTCTTCAATTGGATGATGATAAAGTTCAAAACTGGCCAATGGTTTATATTTTTGGCTAACGATAATCCTCGCCAAAAAAAGTGCTATGTGGGTGAGACCACAAGTGTTAGTGAGCGTATGTCTCAGCATAGTAAAAATTCCGAAAAGGATTTAGTTACCAGTGTAAATATTATTTTTAATCAAGAGTTTAACCAGTCAGTTATTAAGGATTATGAAAATCGTCTGATTGGTCTTATGGCTGCTGATGGAGTCTATAAGCTCACTAATAAAAACGAAGGTCATAGCAACTTAAATTACTTTTCTAAAGAAAAGTATGAATCAATGTTTGATGATCTTTGGGAAGAGCTCCGTAGGATGGAGTTAGCAGATAAGACTATCAGCGAAATTGAAGAATCGGAAGTATTTAAATACTCTCCTTACAAAAGCTTGTCGGTTGATCAGCGAGTTGCTCTTAATAAAATTTATTCTGCAATTGAATCTGACCTGTCAAAAGCCAAACCTATCGTTGTCCAAGGAATGCCTGGTACAGGTAAGACGATTCTTGCTATCTATCTATTAAAAGCTCTTCGTGATGACGAGAAGTTCAAAGACTTGAATATCAAAATTGTTGAACCTATGACCTCCTTAAGAGCAACTTTAAAGAAGTCGTTAAAGGGCGTTGGCGGACTCAATGCAAGGGATGTTATTGGACCCAATGACTTGGCAAATCCCAAATTTGGCTATAACCCCGAGGTAGAGAAACCATTTGATATTCTGCTCATTGATGAGTCACATCGTTTAACGGCACGTCGAGGGATTACTGCTTTTGGCAGCTATGATGAAGTAAATAAAAAGCTTGGTTTGCCAAAAGAATCCACACAGTTAGATTGGGCATTAAAGCTCACTAAACTTCCAATCTTCTTTTACGATGCATCACAGTCAATTAAGCCTGCGGATATCGACCCTAACTCGTTTGAAGAAAAACTTGGAGATGCCCTTAGGCATCCTATTAGACTAGAAAATCAAATGAGAGTTCAAGGTGGAGCGGAATACCTGAATTACATTTCAGACATTCTGAATGATAAACACCCCGCGAGAAGAACATTTGATAACTATGAGTTTGTCCTTCATGACTCAATAGATGATTTCACAGATAGTTTTGAACAGAAATTATCAGAACATAATCTGACAAGAATGCTTGCTGGATATGCATGGGATTGGAAAACAAAAGGTAAACCAGTCGCTTCCCCTCTGAAAGATATTGTTATAGGAGACAAGTCGTTCAGATGGAATTCTATGCTTGCTAACTGGGTTGGTAATGGAGTGGCTAATCCGATATATGCTCAGGAAGTCGGATGTGTTCATACAGCCCAGGGGTATGATTTAAGCTACTCGTACGTAATTATTGGTCCAGATTTAAAGCTAGATCCGATAACCGGAAGACTAATTGGCGATAAAGACCACTACTTTGACAAAAAGGGTAAGGGTGGAGCAACTGCTGAGCAGCTAACCCAATACATCAAGAACATCTACTACGTTCTTCTTACTCGAGGCATCTACGGAACGCATGTGTATGTAGTGGATGATGCCTTGAGGGAATATTTAAAGTGTTATTGTTATATCATGAAATAATCTATAAATACATTCATTAGGGTGTTTATCATATTAGCTATTTCTTGAGGGAGGGGTGGTGTGAATGCAGAATCAACTAAATAAAGAAGTTTGTTTATGGGCTGCGAAAGCGCAGTAATATAAAACAAAGACGAGATAGTAATTTCCTAAATTTGATCAGTGGTTCGAAGGCACTCATTCTCCCACAATTAATCAAATGAAGAGGTTTGCAGCACTCACGCATGTAAGCCTATCTGACTTGTTCTCTGATCAAATGCCTGACTTTAATTTACAGATTGCAGATTTTAGAACAGTAGATGATGTATCTACTGTCGAGCCCAGTCCTGAGCTATATGACACAATTAGTTTGATGAAAAGACGCCAAGAGTGGATGAAAGATTATTTCTCTCATGAGAAATATGAAGATGTTAATTTCGTAGGATCTTTTGCGGCACTCGAAATGGATAAAGAAAATATTAGTAGCTTATCTAGTAAGCTCCATTCTTTATTAAAGCTGGAAAACGACTGGGCAACAAAATTTAAAACGGTGGATGAAGCGTTTAAATTCTTAAAAGATAAGATAGAAAGTCTTGGCATTGCCGTTATTGTAAATGGAGTGGTAAAAGATAATACTTCTAGACCACTGAATGTAAGTGAATTTCGTGGTTTTGTTTTGGCAGATAAAAAGCTCCGTTAATCTTCATTAATGGAAGAGATGCTAAAACTGCACAAATTTTACACTAGTTCATGAGCTTGCACATTTAGCATATGCTCAAACAGAGTTAGCAATCCTAATGACGAAGAAGAATCGATAGTAATTCCATTGAAAAATTTTTGTAATAGCGTCGCTGCAGAATTTTTAGTTCCTGCTGATTTAATTTTAAAAGTATTGGAATGAGTCCAATACAAACATCTACAATAAAAACTAAAAATAATCGCCCAGCATCTTAAGGTCAATTTTTATTGTAGTTGCGTCGTATTCTTGATTTAGATTTAGTTAATCGTGAGAGTTTTTGAGCTGTATAAAAATATAAATCTACGCTTAGCCCTATTAAAAAACTAATAGTGGCGGAAATTACTACAGAACTAAGCAATATCGCTTAGGAAATGTTTTTCCGATGCCATATGGTCTGCAGTTAATTCGGGTTTTATTAGTTATCGCGATGCGGCAGATTTGACATGCATGAATATAAATAGTTTCAATAAATTTTTGAGAAGGTATCTTAGATGTCTACCGTATATCTTCTCGACTCAAATTATTGGATCTATGGAATGAAGGCTATCCGCTTGACCTCTTTCCAAGTTTTTGGGATAAGATGGAGTCACATATTGTTAATAAGGATGTTGTAATTCATGAAAACTGTTCTTGATGAAATTAGGCGTAAAGACGATGCTTTTAAAAATGGTTTGACTCTTTAAAGTCATATAAGCCAATGAAAACATCTAAAAATATTTTGCCTGACTATTTAGAAATTATAGACTGGGCAAAAAAATGCTGGGTATACAAAAGAAGCGATTGCGGAATTTGAGAATCAGTCTCCGCAGATGCATGGCTTGTGCTGAGGCTAAATTGAACAATTATGTTTTTAGTTACAAATGAAGTAAGCAGTAACTTAAAGAATAAAATTAAAATCCCTAATGTCTGTGATCAATTTAATATTGATTGTATTGATAATTTTGAATTTATGAGAAATTTTAATTTTATATTTAAATTGATGACCTTATCACCTTTCTCCACCCACCGATAAAACTTAACCGTTCATGTAAACCCTACCCGTTTTAACAGGTGGGGTTTCTCGCCAGACATATAGTTAAAGCACTGTGCTTTTGACATGCAGAAACAAGAGAAAAGAGGCGAGAAATGCAAAAGTTACAGAAGCGGTTTACTGCGGTTTTGAGTATGTTCATGGCTCTGGTGCTCTCGTTTATGTTGGTAGGGTGCAACGTTGCACCTTCTCAGCAAGAGAACAAGCCCGCGGAGCAAACGCAGCAGAAAGAACTTACAACAGGGGCGCTTGCTGCTACGCATGAGACCAAGTTTGGTGGTGTTTATCTGGATATTACCATCGAGGACTTTAATAAGATGGGCTTTGAGTTTGGCGATAGCGTGGATGTTACGTTTAGCAACGGCTACAAGCTTACCGATATTCCGTACTATAACGGCTACTATACTAAGACTGGTGAGGCTTTGATTAGCGGGTATCCCGGATATCCTCATATTGACGTATGCGTGAACAACGGAGACCCTCTGTGGGAAACCGCCGGTCTTAAAGAGGGCGATACCGGTACCGTAACTCTGCACGAGAAGCAAAAATACGCAACAGTTCAAAAGGCTCTTGGCGCAACATACACTAAAAATCGTTCCGACTATGCAAGTGACGAGGTCTTTGCTAACTTCCGTGCTATGAGGGGCGGAAACATGGCAGAGAATGTGATGTATCGTTCGGCATCACCTATTGATAACCAGAACAATCGTGCACCTTACGCTGCTGAGCTTGCTCAAAAATGTGGCGTTCAATACATTTTGGATCTTGCTGATAGCAATGAAGAGATTGAGGGTTATTACCAGAAAGCCGATTACGATGTTTCTTGGCATAAGGGACTATATGAGGCCGGAAACGTTACTGCTTTGGACTTGAATGCAAATTATCGTAGTAAAAAGTATGCTGAGCGTCTGGTTGCAGGCTTGCGCGAGATGATTAAGCATGAGGGACCGTATCTTACTCACTGCACGGAAGGCAAGGATCGCACGGGCTTTACTTGCGCTTTGCTTGAAGGTCTTTGTGGTGCATCGTATGAGGAAATGCGCGATGACTATATGGCCACTTATGACAATTATTACGGTATTAGCGAGAAGAACGACAAAGCTCGCTACGATGCTGTTGTAGAGGTTAAATTCAATGACATTGCTCTTTGTGTTGGTGGGCAGCCTCTGGGTGGCTCGCTTGACGGTTTAGATTACGCGGCTGGTGCTCGTAAGTATCTGACCGACGCTGGAATGACTGATGCCGAGGTTGATCAGCTCATTGCAAGACTGACAAAGAAGTAGTGGTTGTGGCTGCAACTGCAAAGAACTGACAGGTTAGTCGCCTGGCGAGAGGAGCGATCTTCTCGCCAGGTTTTTTAATAACAGATTTAAATAATGTTATGTGAAGTTGATTTCCTTTTACCGTTGGCGGAATTGGAAATGGAAACGTCAGAGCCCCTTTTTATAATTTTTCTATAAGGAGGGTGCGTCATGGATGACAAACTTGTTCGTCTCATAACGTGCTTGGCAAAACAGGAAGATGTTTCTACATCAACGCTGTCTGAGTCCTTATGCGTCTCTGAGCGCACCGTGCGTGCATATATTAAGCGAGCAAAAGAATTGCTCTCAGGTATTGCTGAAATTACAACAATAAAGGGTCAGGGTTATCATCTTGAAGTTCTTAATCCTGAGCTCTTGGATTGCTGGCTTAATAAAGAAGATCAGCTACCTCAGACTTCTAATGAACGCGTGGCATATATATTGGACGATCTGCTTAATCGAAGCGATTGGGTTACGGTAGATGAGTTATCAGAGATTCTTTACGTCTCTCGTAAGACTATCTCGGTTGATTTAAAACAAGCTGAAGAGTTTCTCGCCAGATTTGACCTGCGCATAATGCGTAAATCGCATTATGGAATTCAGATTGAAGGTACTGAATTTAATAAGCGACTCTGCCTGGCAAGTATGGTAACAAACGAAGAATATTCGGGCAGTTGTCACGCCACGGTAGAAAATAATGAACTTATTGCTGATGTAACAAAGCTGGTAGTTGAGTGTGTTGAACATCATGATGTCAGCTTGAATGATTTTGCAATTAGAAATCTTGTCATTCATATTGTTGTTGCAATTAATCGCATTAAGCAACAGCGCTATGTTGTAGGACAGGAAGACTCGCTTAAGAGAATTCAGTGCTCGTATGAATATAGCGTGGCACAAAAGCTGGTAAATTGCCTGTCGTCTGAGTTTGATGTTGAGTTTCCTCAGACAGAAGTTGCCTATATTGCAATTCATTTGGCATCTAAGAAGATGTTTAAAGATATCTCTGAGTCTCCAAATCTAGTAATTACCGATGACGTATTTGCAGTTACGCGTCAGATGATTGATTTGGTATGGAGTAGCTTTCAGATTTGATTTTAGGAATGATCTTGAACTACATATGAGTTTAGCCAGACACATTGTGCCACTTTCCGTTCGATTGCACTATAACCTGCAGATAGAAAATCCACTGCTTACTGACATCCAGTATCGAATGCCTTTGGCATACTTGATGGCCATGGAGTCGTCAACAATCTTGGCCAAAGAGTACGAAGCAACTCTCAGTGAGCATGAAGTAGCTTATCTGGCCCTGGCATTTGCATTGGCTTTGGAGCGTAAAGCGTACTGAACTGCCAAAAAAGAATGTACTTTGTGTATGCGCAACAGGTCTAGGCACTTCAAAGATTTTGGGAATTCGTATCAAAGAGGAGTTTGGACCTTATATCGGGTCAATTACTACGTGTAATTTGAGTCAGATTTCTCAGATTGATTTTTCACATATTGACTATGTGTTCTCTACTGTTGAGATTGAATCTCCTTTGCCAGTTCCTGTGTGTTATTCGGGGTTCTTGCTCGATGACATTAATAAAGACTTGTTAGTTAAAGACTTGCTTCGTCGAGATGAACAAGAGGAGTTTGCTAAACACTTTAGCGAGCATCTTTTCTTCTCACATCTTGCGTATAGAAGTAAGGCGGAAGTACTTAACTTTTTGGTCAGTCAATTATGCAACATTGAGAAATCAAACATCTCTGTTTCTGAAGATGAGTTCAGAGCTCTGGTTTTTTTGACCGCGAAACTTTAGCAATGACTGCCTTTTGGAAACTTTGGTTGCACTTCCTCATCCTTCGCGCCCGGTATCTGAACGTACTTGTGTAGCAGTTGGTTTATTAGACAACCCAATTGACTGGGACGGTCATGACGTAGCTGCTGTGTTTTTGATTTCAGTTTCTTGTTCAGAAGACGAGAAGACCCGTTTATTTAACAAGAATATGGCGTCCCTTCTTATGGATAAAGAGGCAATTTGTTCACTGGTAAAAGCATCAAAGTTTTTTTCAACTTTTTGTTGGTCAGATTACATCGTCAGGTGATGGTTTAAGAAAGAGGGATAGGAAATGGATGAAAGAGAGGTAGAGGCTATTGTCACCAACTTGGTTGTGCATGGTGGGGATGCAAAAAGCTATGCAATACAAGCAATCAAGTGCGCTCGTTTAGGAAAGTTTGACCAGGCAGATGAGTTGTTGAAACAGAGTTCAGAATCGTTAAATCGAGCGCATGAGTTTCAGATGGAACGGATTCAGCAGGAAATTATTGGACAGGATAACAAGCCACTGTCTTTGCTGATGGTCCACGGACAAGATCATTTGATGTGTGCTCTTACCACACATGATTTGGCAGTGCAAATTGTTGAGCTTTGTAAGCAAGTAACTACGAGCAGTGAAGAGTGAAAGGAAGTAGGTATGAAAAAGATTGATTTGTTTTGTAGTGCAGGTATGTCCACAAGTATGCTTGCAAACAAGATGCAAGAGGTTGCTGATGTCCATGGAATTCAAGTAAAGGTTGAAGCATTTTCTTCTACCGCGATTGATTTCCAGGTAGAGCACAACACTCCCGATTGCATTTTACTGGGACCTCAGGTTCGTTTTAGCTTTGATGATGTAAACGCAAAATACGGAGCAAAAATTCCTGTTGGCGTTATTGAGTCAGCTGATTATGGCAACTTGAATGGCGAGCGTGTGCTTAAGATGGCCATTTCTTTGATTAAGCGTGGTTCTACTGCATAGGGTTTCTCGCTATACGTTTTACCTGTGATTTTATAAAAATGGAGAGATGTTAGTTTGGAGGGTTCTATGAAAACGATGGATGTATTTGAAAAGCGACTTATGCCGCTGGCAGAAATGATTGGTAAAAATAAATACCTTCTGACCATGCGAGATTCGTTTGCAATGGTCATGCCAATCCTGATTATTGGCTCTATGTTTACGTTGCTTCGCAACTTCCCAATTCCTGCGTGGATTGATTTTTTGAAGACTACGATGGTTCAGCCAGATAAATCGCTGTTTGCTCTGCTGGCTATTCCTTCCGCATGTACTGTTTCGCTCATGGCAATCTTCCTTGCTTTTAACATTGGCTATAACTTTGCCGAGCACATTGGTATTAAAGACCGTGCGTCAGCGGGCATTGTTTCTTTGGTAGGTTGGTTCATCCTTATGCCTCAGGTAACTGAGTTTTCACCTGAAGAAGGCGTAGAGCCATTCCTGGTAGACAGTATTCCTCTTGCATGGACGGGTGCAAAAGGCGTCTTTATTGCCATGATTGTAGGATTTTTTGCAGTAGGTGTATTTGGCTACATCATTAAAAAAGACTGGACCATTAAGATGCCAGAGGGCGTTCCTCCTACTGTCGCCCGTGCATTTAGTGCTCTTATTCCTATGACCGTTGCATTTACCGCCGTATGGCTGGTTGGTATTGTCTTTATCATTTCCCCATGGGGCAACGCCTTTAACTTCATTTATGCAATTCTTCAGGCTCCTCTGACTTCACTTGGTGGAACTGTTTGGGCATTGGCATTTAGTTATGTTTTGGCAAGTGGATTCTGGTTTATTGGTATCCATGGTTCCAGCGTTACTGGTTCAATTTACACACCAATTCTTACCGCACTTTCGCTGGAAAATCAGGCCGCATTTGCTGCTGGTGCAGCACTTCCTAATATTGTTAACCGTGAGTTTGAGACCTTCTTTGCAACCTTTGGTGGCGGCGGTTCTACGCTCTCTTTGCTGATTGCAATGCTTCTGTTCTGCAATTCCAAGCGTATTAAGGATCTGGCAAAGATTTCTGTTGCTCCTGGTATCTTTGGTATCAACGAGCCAATTATCTTTGGTCTTCCTATTGTTCTTAACCCTGTTATGTTGATCCCCTTTATTCTTACTCCAGTGGTCAACATCATCATTGCGTACTTCATCATGGATCTTGGTTTAGTACCTCTGTGCAATGGCGTCATGCTTCCTTGGACTACTCCTCCTCTGGTTTCTGGATTCCTGCTGAGTGGTTGGCAAGGCGCTGTCCTGCAGCTCTTCTTGATTATTCTGGGAATCTTTATTTATCTGCCTTTCATCAAGACGTTGGATAAGGAATATCTGAAGGAAGAAGCTGCAGCTTCCGAGGAACCTTCTACTGAGCTGGAAGACTTTGACTCTATCGACCTTGATTCTGTCGTGCTGTAAAACTTTTGTATTTGAGCTGTACCTGGTGCAACGCTGAGACGCTGTGCCAGGTACCAACCTGTACGCTTGATTGGAGGAAGTGATGCATAGGCTTGGAATTTCTCTTTATCCAGAGCATTCAACACCTGAGGCCGATGACGCTTACATGGCATTAGCAAGTAACTATGGTTTCTCGCGCATTTTTACGTGCTTACTTTCTGTGGATAAATCGCCTGAAGAGACGGTCGCTGAGTTTTCAGAGTTTATGGACCGCGCTCATGGGTATGGATTTACCGTTGCAGTGGATACCAATCCGCGCGTATTTCAGCATTTAGGGGCAACGGCAACTGATATTTCTGTTTTTGCCAAGATGGGCGTAGATATTATTCGTCTTGATGGACATTTGGGAGACCGCCAGGACATTGCTCTGACAAGAAATCCTTATGGTATAGCGGTTGAGTTTAACGCCAGTCAGATGCTGTCGCTTGATCTACTTATTGAGCGCGGTGCATATCGTCGTAACATGTGCGTTTGTCACAATTTTTATCCACAGAGATTTTCTGGCTTGAGCGAGAAGCGCTTTATTGAATTCTCTGAGCATTATTTTGGTATGGGTCTCACTCAGGCAGCATTTGTGACGAGTCAGCAGAATAAAACATTTGGTCCATGGCCAGTTTATGACGGTCTTCCTACCTGCGAAGATGATCGTACTCGTTCAATTGATTTGCAGGCAAGACACCTGTTGGCAACTGGCCTTATTGACGACATTATGATTGGTAATTGCTTTGCTTCTGAAGAGGAACTTGCCGCATTAGCCGCTGTTGATACTACTAAGGTAACGTTCAAGGTTGAATTTGATTCTGGTGCAACTGAGGTCGAGAAGAACGTTTTTGTATCAGTTCAACCACGTAACGCGTGGCGATGCATCTGAGTATTACCTACGTTCTTCAGTACCTAGGATGTTTGAGTACTCCACTTCGATTCCTGCTCGCGAGCGCACAGATTGTCATATTAAGCGCGGAGATGTATTAGTGGTGAATGACAATCTGTCTCATTACCTGGGAGAAGTTGAAGTTGCTCTAAGAGATTTTGAGGACGACGGAACCCGTAATGTTGTAGGACGTATCCCAGAAGACGAGCTTTTTCTTGTTGGATTATGTGAAACCCTGAATTCCCGTTTGGATTTGTTAGAGACTAGCGGGGGCTATTTGGTTGTTACGTCCATGCTGAAATGGATGAAATTAGTCGCCTGGCGAGAGGAGCGATCTTCTCGCCAGGTTTTTTTAATAACAAATTTAAGGTATTTGGAATGGGTTTGGTGTTGTTTGCAGGTGAATTTTATGTGAATGACCCTGTGATAGACGGCTATCGTTGCATTTGTTATAAGATTCTCACTTCTGAATTTTTGTAGGGATTTACGTGCTGTTTTTGGGGACTGTATGAATGTAGCGCAAGGCCTAGAGAAGAAGCTTATGCCAATGGCAGAGTCGGTGAGTAAGAATAAATATCTTCTTACTATGCGCGACTCTTTTGCCATGCTCATGCCAATCCTTATTATCGGATCAATGTTTACGCTGGTAGGCAATCTGCCAATTCCTGCGTGGGTTGATTTCTTGAAGTCCACTACGATTCAGGGCAAGTCGCTTTTTTTCTCGCTGTTGGCCATTCCTTCTGCCTGCACCGTTTCGCTCATGGCAATATTTTTTTGTCGTTCGAGATTGGCTACAACTTTGCTGATCAACTTGGTTTAGAGGATCGAGTTTCTGCTGGTATGGTTTCGCTCGTCAGCTGGTTTATTTTGATGCCCTCAGGTGACTGAGTTTTTTTGCCCCAGGAGCTTCTCAGCCATTTTTGGTGGAGAGCATTCCTCTTGCGTGGACCGGCGCGAGGGGTGTGTTTGTAGCGATTATCGTAGGCTTTTTTTGTCGGTGTCCATTTTTTTGGATTTGCTATCAAGAAGAACTGGGTTATTAGGATGCCGGAGGGCGTTCCTACGTCTGTTTCGCTTGCGTTTAGTGCTCTGGTTCCGATGGCGCTCACGTTTGCCGCAGTGTGGGCGATTAGCGTTTTGTTTGCACTTACCCCTTGGGGAGATGCGTTTACCTGCATTTATTCGATGTTGCAGACTCCGCTGACCATGCTTGGTGGAACTGTTTGGGCTCTGGCGATTGCTTACGTCATCCAGGGCATTTTCTGGTTCTTTGGCATTAACGGGTCAAACATTACGAGCCCTATTTTTTTACGCCGATTTTGACTGCGCTTACGCTGGAAAACCAGGCCGCCTTTGCCGCCGGCACTGCGCTACCCAACATTATCAATCGAGAGTTTGATGCGTTCTTTGCGCTGTTTGGTGGCGGAGGATCAACCCTTTCACTGTTGATTGTGATATTTTTGTTCTGCAATTCTCGCCGTGCTAAAAGACATTGCAAAAATCTCCATTGTGCCTGGTATTTTTGGTATTAACGAGCCCGTCATGTACGGACTGCCGATAGTTTTGAATCCCCATCATGGCAATTCCTCTGATTTTTACGCCGGTTGTTAACGTTTTAATTGCGTGGTCCGCAATGAGCACCGGCTTGGTGCCTCTGTGTAACGGTATTATGCTGCCTGGAAGTACCCCTCCTTTGATCTCGGGATTTCTTCTGTGCGGATGGCAGGGCGCTTTACTTCAGCTCGTATTGATTTTGATTGATATGGCAATCTACCTGCCGTTTATTAAGGCTCTGGATATGCAGTTTCTCAAGGAGGAAAAGGGAGCTGAGACAGAGCATGCAGTCTAGTGCCGTGGAGACATAGTGTGCGTTGAAGGCAGCTCTGGGTGAGCTGCCTTTTTTTCTGTTCGCCGAAATGTGTAAGAAGTTAAAAATATGAGTCCCAATTAGGGAGGATACTATCAGTATAAAGCGCAATTTAACTGGTAGTAAGCACTAGTTGATGACACAGACTGGCCAGATGCTACGTGCTCAATTAAAAAAAATTCACTGGCTTTTTGCTTAAAGGGGAGCAGCAATGATAGATAGACAATCTCTTGATGAGGTCCTCACTCAGTACAAAGAGAATTTTCCTTCTCACTGGGAGGAAGAAAAATATAAGTGGGAAGCAATTAAGTGCTTCCAGGATAACTGGGATATAAACGCCCAGGATTTTCCTGCGATGCTGAGAAAGTCGCTGTCAAAGACAGATAATCTTTTAACTACTTCTTATGATTTTTCTCGTAAGATGATTGAGTTTTATGCTGAACAGGATGCAGAAGAAGTTCGTAGTATGTTTATGCAACTTTATGACGAGAACATCGATATAGTTGAGCGTATTAACGGATTTATGGCAAAGTCGGATAAGTTACTGGATGTATATGGTCCTGAAGGAAAGCAGCATTATCAAAAAGAGGGAACCATCACAACTTATCTTTGGCTTAGATATCCAGACATATATTACATATATAAGTTTAGACAAGTAAAAGCTTTATCGGATAGGTTAGAGAGCAATTACGAGTTTAAGCAGGGGGCATCTACAACTAATATAAGGACGTATACGAAATTTTATAATGAAGTTAGAGATGTAATTTCTGAAGATTCCGAACTCATTAAGATGTTTACCTCTGCTTTAACAGAAGATTGCTATCCAGATTCTTATTTTGTGACTCTAACGGCTGATATTGCGTATTTCTCAAAGGATTATAAAGAGATTCCTCCAACTCAACCTGGTGATAAGTTGTTTTGTATTCCTCCATATAACAAGGGAAAAATTTTTTTGGAGGAAGTATTTATGCCGGAGGAGAAGTACGACAAGCTGGCAGCTGTCCTGTTGAATAAAAAGAACATTATTTTGCAGGGAGCACCAGGAGTTGGAAAGACCTTCTCGGCAAAAAGACTTGCATATTCGCTGATAGGTGCCGTGAACGAGGATGCAATTGAGTTTGTTCAATTCCACCAGAATTATTCGTACGAAGACTTTTATGATGGGCTACAAGCCCTAATGGGTGCAAGCTTTTGAGCTCAAGAAAGGCGTGTTCTATCGTTTTTTTGCAAGAAGGCAGAGGCGGATCCTGACGCAAAAGTATTTCTTTATTATCGACGAGATTAACCGCGGCAATCTGAGCAAGATTTTTGGCGAACTTTTGATGCTCATTGAGAATGATTATCGAGGTACACCAGCTACACTTGCGTACAATGACGAGAAGTTCTCGGTCCCAGAGAACCTTTACATTATCGGAATGATGAATACGGCAGACAGAAGCCTGGCAATGATCGATTACGCTTTGCGTCGTCGCTTTAGCTTCTTTGAGATGGAGCCTGGCTTTGAGACTGAGGGCTTTATCCAGTACCAGCAGTCACTTAAAAATGAAACTTTCAACGATCTTCTCGCCAAGGTGATTGAGCTGAACTTGGAGATTGCGTCAGATAGATCGCTAGGGCAGAGGATTTTTGCATTGGACACAGCTATTTCTGCGGTCGCGATGAGCTGAGCTGCACCGATGAATGGATGCAGGAGGTTGTGGATTACGACATCTTGCCAATGCTGGGCGAGTATTGGTTTGACGACCATGAGAAATACCAGCGCTGGGAGAACATCCTTCATGGAGTGTTTCAATGACTGAAGATAGGCATATCTTCATAAAAATATTTACTATATGCTGTCGTACGCCTTCACTACGCTGCGGGAATCTGTGTATGAGGACGTGCAGAAGGAGACGTTTGACTCGATTTATAACCTGTTTGCGGCCATCTTGTCCAAGGGAATTGGTTTGCAGCTCAAGCAGGGCTTGTATCGCGAGTACATAAATTGTGTGGAGGATCTAGCGGTTGTTCGAGGCAAAATTGAAATGCCGGGGACCATTAGGAACCGTCTTGCTCAGCGCGCGCAAGTTACCTGCGATTTTGATGAGCTTTCGCAAAACAACCTATTCAATCAGATTTTAAAGTCAGTGGTCCTGTTGCTGCTCAAACAAAAGGATGTATCGCCGCAGTATAAAGTAGCTCTTAAGCGAGAAATGCTTTTCTTTGCGGACATTGATGAGGTTGATTTAAAACAGGTTCGCTGGGCGGATATTCGTTTTCAGCGCAATAATCGCACGTATCAGCTACTGCTTTCAATTTGTCAGCTGGTCGTTGAAGGCATGCTCATGACCACTGAAGATGGTGAGTACCGTCTGGCAAGTTTTATTGACGAGCAAAAAATGCATAGGTTGTACGAGAAGTTCATTCTTGAGTATTACGCGCAGGAGTTTGCCCAGCATGTGAAAGGTTTTTCTGCCAGAGCATCGCAAATTCCTTGGGATTTGGACGATGGCTACGTTGGGCTTTTACCGGACATGCAGACGGATATTACGCTCTCGTATGGGGATCAGATTTTGATTATTGACGCGAAGTATTATCAGCATTCGCTTCAGGAAAATTTTGGTGCGCATAAGGTGCATTCGGGTAATTTGTATCAGATTTATACCTATGTGAAGAACAAAGAAGCCCAGGTAAAAGGCTCAGACCGAAAAGTCTCAGGCATGCTTTTGTACGCGCGAACAAATGAGCTGCTGGCTCCTGACGACGTGTACCACATAAGCGGCAATAAGATTTCTGTTAAGACGCTTGATTTGAACAAAGAGTTCTCGTGCATTTCTGCGCAGCTTAACCGGATTGTGGAAGACCAGTTTGGAATAGAAAAATAGGACCGGCCCTGGACTAGGCAAAAAGCTCTAGCGGAACCGGTCATGTTGATGTAAGTATACAGGCTTTTTTAGATGTGGCTATTTTGGATGAGGTAAATAAATACCTTCTGCAAAAACAACGTTCTTATCGAGAAGTTCTTGTATTCTTCTGGCAACCGAAGTATCCCCATCGATGGCTTTTCTGTAGTAGTTGGCCATTAGTATGTGAGCGTAAACGCTCTTGGGGTCAAAGCTAATGTCTTTTGGGCGAAGTTTTTTCTGAACTGGACATTGGATGCGCATGGGTCTATTCCATAGTTGACGATGATGTGCACACAAATTTCTTAGTACATGTAAAGAATGAACAACACTTGAAAAAGGTTTCCATTGGACACCGAGAGATTTAGCTACTCTTTTGGTTACTTCAATATTATCTGAATAGCTAATCATATTAGAAATTCTTCCAAAGGAGAGGACCTCTACAGCAACCCAGATTGGTACATCATGATATTTTTCGTAGGGTGTGTTGAAACTCTCTTTTGAATAATGCTGAATGATTCGGCTTTTGTCATGATCAAGATCTGAAAGAATTCCCGGAATTATAAATTTTTTTGCAAAATTGTGATCCGCATAGGTTTTGTAATCAAGATAGTAAGCATTTGAACCGTACTCATTACCAAATTCGTGGGCAAGCTTTGCTCTAATTGCGATTTCGATAACACTTAATTGCTCTGTCAGCAGAATTCGTAATTTAGCATCTAGGTTAATAAGTTTATTAATATCTTGAAAAAGAAGTATTGCCGACAAACGAGTTCTTGCCTTTTCTCCGGATCTTCTTGAAAAATCACGAGCATATCCAGAGAAACGATAGTAATTTGTCCCTACTTAAAAATTTCCTCAGTTCATTATCATCTGGGCAGATAAGTCCACGGTCTTGAATTAATAAACAACACATCTCATCGATGCTTTTTAAAAAGGTTTATTTTTCCATATGAATCCCAATGCTATGAAAAGGCCCACCGCATTTCAGGACGCATTGCGTAGCCTTGGGTGGGCGCTGATGAACTAACTATAAACCAAATAGCAAGATTGTCTAGAGTAATAGGGTTGAAACTGTAAATTCTCTATAGCAATCTCTTCAAGCTATTTATGCAGGTTTATGTATATGATGTGGGCATCAAAGCGTTTCTCGCCAGCCAAGATTTGATTAGGTTGCGACGTATAAACGCGCCGGTAGATTAGTCGTTGCGTAAAAAGTTTTTGCGGGGTTGGGACTCGCGCTGTTTGCGGGCGTGGCTTGGCGTATAGTTATAGAGTTACAAGAAGAAATATTGGCGTGATACAAGGCGTTTTTACGCCGAGAAGAGTGTTTATGCTTGCTATAAAAAATGAAACAAACGTGGTGCTTGCGGTTGATACGTCGACGGACATGCTGGCGTGTACGGTCGCGCGTCTGACCAGGCGCGATGCTGGGAGCGCTGCCGGTGCGGCGGACAGCGCGGCGCCCGCAGACGGCGGGTTTGACGTAGAGGTACTGGCGTCAACGGATCACCTGTGCCGTCGCCAGGCAAACGTGGAGCTTGTGGGCTCGGTCCAGGAGGCGCTTGACGCCGCTGGTCTGACCATGGCTGATGTTGACGCTGTTATCGCAGGTAGAGGACCTGGTTCGTTTCACGGGCGTTCGCATTGGCGTGGCAACCGCAAAGGGCATTGCATGCGGCTCTGGCCTGCCACTTTACGGTGCAAGCGCGCTTGATGCCATGGCGTTTAGCGCGTGGAAGGCGGGCGTGCGCGGCACCGTTGGCGTTGTTGCAGACGCCATGCGCGGCGAGGTCTATCCGGGCATCTACCTGCTGGATGACGCTGGAGCACATAGAACGTTCCCGGTGGAGACCGTCCTCAAGGCAGACGCTTGTGTGGAGGAGTGGTCGAGCAGGACTGATAAGGACCAGCTCACGCTTACAGGCAATGGTTTAGTGAAGTACCGTGAGCGTTTTGAGCGCGCGGGTTTCTCGACATACACCGATGAAGCAACGTGGTTCCCAACAGGAGAAGGCCTGGTACGCGCGGTGTGCATGCCCGAGTATCAGCAGGCGGGTGCGGGCGATCCGGCGCTAGTACTGCCCATTTACACGCGACTTTCGGATGCGGAGGAGTCGGAGCGCAAGCGTTTGGGCCTCAAAGAGCCGGCAACGGTGGCCCTGACCGGCGTGGATGATGCGCTGGCTGATATTCACCTGCAGCTTCGTCCGATGACGGTGAACGATCTGGATCAGGTGGCGGAGCTGGAGGCGGCAACATATGCTGACGCTGCGCATTCGGCCTGGTCAAAGCAGACGTTCTACGACGAGCTCTCGGGCGTTGGGCGCAGCTGGTGGCTGGCTCACGATCGCGGAACGGTTATTGGCTTTGCGGGCGGTCGCCTGGCAGGAGCTCAGTTTGAGGTGGAAGAAGTGGTGGTCACGCCCGAGCGTCGCCGCCAGGGAATTGCATCCAAGCTGGTAGAACGCGTGGCATACGATGCTCAGATGCTGGGCGCATCCGCGATTACCCTTGAGGTGGAGGAGGATAACGCTCCAGCTCAGGGTGCCTATAGCAAGCTGGGATTTGCTGAGGTTGGTCGTCGCCCGGGATATTACGGTCCAGATTGTGCGGCGCTTTTGATGACGGCACAGCTGCCTCTAGCAGTTGGTGTTGGCTTTGAGGCCAGAAATCCCGAGCCCCATGCGTCAGTGCGTCCGTGGCCTATTGTTGCAGGTGAGCGCTCTGAAGAGACGCTTGCAGCACTGCGCGAGGCGGGGATTTGATTCTCAGCCTGGAGTCCTCGTGCGACGAGACCGCCATGTGCATTATGGATTCACACGGCGTGGTCTGCGCAAACGTTGTCGCAACGCAAATTGACTTCCACGCTCGCTTTGGCGGCGTCGTGCCCGAGATTGCTTCTCGCAAGCACACCGAGGCTATTGTGGGTCTTTTCGAGGAGACCTTGGCCCGCGCGGGCGCGCACTTTGGTTGCGACACGCTGGTGCCGTCTGACCTGGCCGCCGTTGGTGTTACTGCAGGTCCAGGCCTTGTCGGCGCGCTTGTTGTAGGCGTGGCGTTTGCCAAGGGCTTCTGCGTGGCCACTGACCTGCCGCTTATTCCCGTTCATCACCTGGAAGGCCACTTGCTGGCCAACCTGTTTGAGACGCCTGACCTGGAGCCACCATTTGTGGCCAGCCTGGTCTCGGGCGGCAATACTATGCTGGTACACGTGCGCGCCTGGGGAGATTACGTGGTCCTGGGCTCCACTATTGATGACGCTGTGGGTGAGGCATTTGATAAGGTTGCCAAGGCGCTTGGCCTCGGCTATCCAGGTGGCCCTGTGATCAGCAAACTTGCAGCTCAGGGCAATCCTAAGGCCATCCGCTTCCCGCGCGCGATGATGCACAGCGGCGACTATTCCTTTAGTCTTTCCGGCCTAAAGACAGCCGTTATTACCTACATTGAGGGCGAGAATCGCGCAGGTAGAGCAATCAATCTGCCTGATTTGGCTGCCTCTTTTGAGCAGGCAGTTATTGACGTGCAGGTTGCAAAGGCTAAAACTGCTGTTGAGGAGACGGGCGTCTCCGATTTCTGCGTGGGTGGCGGCGTAGCTGCAAACCCCGCACTTAGAGCTGCATATAAGGAAACCTTTGGTCGTATGGGCGTTCGAGTAACGGTGCCTCCGATGTCGGTTTGCGGCGACAACGCCGCAATGATTGCCGTGGGCGCACTTCGTAGCTACCGTACGAAGGGTTTCTCGCCATTGACCTTGGACGCAAACCCCAACGCGCAGCTGGGATCGTGGTCGTCGGATGCGGCACCCGTTGTCCCAAGCGGCATGTAAGGAGGCCATTGTGCAAGACGGATTCATCAAAGTTGCAAGTATCACGCCGCGCGTCCGCGTGGCCGACGTGGCGTTTAACGTGGAGAGCTGCCTGGCTGCCATCGAAGAAGCCGCAGGTAATCGCGGCGCCAAGGTGGTCGTGCTGCCCGAGCTTTGCATCACGGGCTACACCTGCGAGGACCTGTTCTGGCAGGATGCCCTCCTGGACGCTGCCGAGCGCGGCTTGGTTTCGATTGCCGCCCGCACGGCCGACGTCGACGCGTTGCTGCTGCTAGGACTGCCTGTTCGCGTGGCCGGCAAGCTCTACAACTGCGCCGCCGTTCTCTTTAGGGGAGAGCTGTTTGGGCCTGGTGCCCAAGCGCTACGTGCCCATGTACAACGAGTTTTACGAGGGCCGACACTTTGTTTCTGGCCCCAAGACGGTCACCAGCGTGGACTTTGGCCTGCTGGGCGAGGTGCCGTTTGGTACCAACCAGCTGTTTGCGTGCGACACCATCCCTGAGCTGGTCGTGGGCGCGGAGATCTGCGAGGACCTCTGGGTGCCCATGCCGCCGTCAAACGCGCACGCCGTCGCCGGCGCCACGCTGATCTGCAACTTGTCCGCGTCGCCCGCGCTGGCCGGCAAGTCCGCGTACCGTCGTCAGCTGGTTGCGCAGCAAAGCGCGCGTCTGATCTGCGGCTACGTTTACGCGAGCGCAGGTGAGGGCGAGTCTACGACCGATTTGGTTTTCTCGGGCCATGATCTTGTTGTCGAGAATGGCCGTGTGCTCGCCGACTCTGGCGTGTTTGGCGAGGGTATTGCCGTGTCCGAGATTGACGTGCTGTCGCTGGCGGCTGACCGCAGGCGCACGTCGACGTTTGAGGTTGCTCCGACGCCGGAGGACTACAAGCACCTGACCACGTATTTCTCGCTGGAGTTTGACGGCGAGGGGCTGCACGCGCCGCGGGTCACGGGGACGACAGCGAAGGCGAGGGCGTCGAACTTGCTATCCGCACGCCGCTGACCAGGTACGTTGACCCGCATCCGTTTGTGCCCGCGATGGATGACGCTCGCGCAACACGCTGCGAGGAGATTCTGTCGATTCAGGCTCACGGTTTGGCTTCAAGACTGGCACACACTGGCTCTGACCACGCGGTTATTGGCATTTCGGGTGGACTTGACTCTACGCTGGCCCTTCTCGTCACGGTGCGAGCGTTTGACCAGCTGGGATACGACCGCTCGGGCATTGTAGCTGTGACGATGCCGGGATTTGGCACCACGGACCGCACGTACACCAACGCTATTGAGCTGGTGCAGTCGCTTGGCGCCGACCTGCGCGAGATTTCCATTGTGGATTCCGTGCTGCAGCACTTTGCCGACATCGGCCACGACCAGGATGTTCACGACGTCGTGTACGAAAACGCCCAGGCTCGCGAGCGCACGCAGATTCTGATGGACGTTGCCAACCAGGTGAGCGGCATGGTCATTGGCACGGGCGACCTATCCGAGCTGGCGCTTGGTTGGGCAACGTATAACGGTGACCAGATGTCCATGTACGGCGTGAATGCTTCGGTGCCAAAGACGCTGGTCAGGTACCTTGTCGATTACTGCGCAGACGCTTATGAGGAGCAGGGCGAGGACGAAATTGCTCACGTTTTGCGCGACGTTCTGGACACACCGGTTTCTCCTGAGCTGCTGCCATCCGCGGCAGACGGTTCCATTGAGCAGAAGACGGAGGACCTGGTTGGCCCATACGAGTTGCACGATTTCTTCTTGTTCCACGTGCTTCGTCATGGAAGTGGTCCACTCAAAGTTCTACGTCTTGCTGAATGTGCGTTTGGCACAGGCACTGACCAGGAGATTTACGACCACGAGACTATCGTGCGCTGGCTAAAGGTGTTCTACCGTCGTTTCTTCTCGCAGCAGTTCAAGCGCTCGGCGATGCCTGATGGACCAAAGGTTGGCTCGGTTTCGCTTTCTCCGCGTGGCGACCTGCGCATGCCATCCGACGCTTCTAGCTCGCTTTGGCTCTCTGAGTTGGAGAACTTGGAGGCCTAGCTGGCGTTGCTCGATGGTGCGAGGTACCGTGATGACGTTGACGCAAATTCTGCCGTGCAGCAAATGATGACGTTCAGTACCCAGCTATTCATGTATATGAATAGCCGGGTACTTTTATGCAGGTGGATTTTTGCTACGAGTGGAGAAGAGGTGTTTTTGGCTCAAAAATGACTCCCAAGTGGTAAAAAATGCGTTTAGTTGGGGTTTACAGAAATTGTGTGATTCTATGCATCGAATCTACCTGCTGTTTTGCTTTGGACAAATAATCAGAAATCTGGATAGAATTTGCCACCTGGTAAAATGTAGATGCAATTTTTCTGAATACTCCATTTCATCCCCAACTAAACGCAGTTTTTTACCCAAATTGGACCCTCCCAAAGAGGTGCTCATTTTTCCTATGCAAAATCACGAATATCACTAGCAGAATATGCACGCAGCGAATATTTGCACCAAAAATTATGCTAATGGCAAGAAATTGCAGGTGAGACACTGCGCTCGCGCTGCCGACGCAAACTGCGTTAGCTGCAGCTCAGCAGCATCGCGCGTCTGTACGCAGCCCGCACGTCGCCCGCGCTCTGCCCGCACCTACCAGACTGCGCATAACCGTTGACGGCTTATACTGCACGCCTACAGAAAATCTAAGTCGGTTTTGTAAGATTTTCACAATATTTCGTATAAATTGTTTTCCCGTGTGGAATAACTAATAGCGTTGGAAAAGGGCGCTTGGCGCCAATATCGGGCTTGGCCCGAAAGGGAGGTTTTCATTATGAATTTGAAGCCACTTGGAGATCGTGTTCTGGTAAAGCCTGCTCCAAAAGAGGAGAAGACATCCTCTGGTCTCTACATTGCATCCGCAGCTCAGGAGCTTCCACAGCGCGGTGAGGTCCTCGCAGTTGGAACTGGCAAGCTTGATCAGAATGGCAATCGCATCGCTCTTGATGTCAAAGTCGGCGACCAGGTATTTTATGGCAAGTTCGGCGGCACCGAGGTCAAGGTAGACGGCGAGGAGCTCCTGCTTCTTCGTGCTGACGACATCCTTGCAGTCCTCGAGGACTAATCGCTCGTAGCTCGTTTGCTCGTAGCTCGTTCGCTCGCAGCTCGTTCGCTTGCAGCTTGTTCGTCCGCTTTTTACGTGTAAGTTCAGCTATTTTGGAGGAATACCATGGCTAAAGATATCGATTTTGGCACCGACGCTCGTGCCAAGCTTGCTAAGGGCGTAAACACCCTGGCAGATGCCGTAACCACCACCCTTGGACCTAAGGGTCGCTACGTCGCATTGCAGCGTTCTTACGGCGCACCAACCATCACTAACGATGGCGTTTCCGTTGCTCGCGAGATTGAGCTCAAGGACCCAGTAGAGAACATGGGTGCTCAGCTGGTCAAAGAGGTTGCAACCAAGACTAACGACACCGTCGGTGACGGTACCACCACCGCAACCCTGCTTGCACAGGTCATCGTTAACGAGGGCCTCCGCAACGTTGCAGCTGGCGCAAACCCAATCGCAATTCGCCGCGGTATCGACAAGGCTGTTGAGGCTGTCGTCGCTCAGATGAGGGGCATCGCAAAAGGAGGTCTCAACCAAGCAGCAGATTGCTTCCGTTGGTACCATTTCCGCAGGTGACCCAGTCATCGGTGGCAAGATTTCCGACGCTATGGACGTTGTCGGCAAGGACGGCGTCATCACCGTTGAGGAGTCCCAGACCTTCGGCATCGACATCGACACCGTTGAGGGTATGCAGTTTGACAAGGGCTACGTTTCCCCTTACTTCGCAACCAACAACGAGACTCTCACCGCTGAGCTGGACAATCCTTACATCCTCATGACCGACAACAAGATTTCCTCCATCCAGGATATCCTGCCTATCCTTGAGGCTGTCCAGAAGCAGGGCGCACCTCTGCTCATCATGGCTGAGGACGTCGACGGCGAGGCTCTGACCACCCTCATTCTCAACAAGCTCCGCGGCGTTCTGAACGTCTGCGCAATCAAGGCTCCTGCATACGGCGACCGTCGTAAGCGCATGCTCGAGGACATCGCTGTTCTCACCGGCGGCCAGGCAGTCATCAAGGAGCTCGGCGTCAACCTTAACGAGATCAGTGCAGAGATGCTCGGCCGCGCTAAGTCCGTCAAGGTTACCAAGGAGACCACAACCATCGTTGGTGGCGCTGGTTCCAAGGACGCAATCGATGACCGTATCACCCAGATCAAGGCTGAGATTGAGAACACCACCTCTGACTTTGACCGCGAGAAGCTCCAGGAGCGTCTTGCTAAGCTCGCCGGCGGCGTTGCAGTCATCAAGGTTGGCGCAGCTACCGAGGTTGAGCTCAAGGAGATCAAGCACCGCATCGAGGACGCACTTCAGGCAACTCGTGCAGCTGTCGAGGAGGGCATCGTCGCAGGTGGCGGCGTTTCCTTCCTGGCTGCTTCCTCTGTCCTTGACAGCGTTCAGACCTCTGATGCAGACGAGAAGATCGGCGTTGAGATCATCCGCAAGGCACTTGAGGCTCCAGTCCGCACCATCGCTAACAACGCTGGCTTCGAGGGCAGCGTAGTTGTCGAGAAGATCAAGGCACTCCCAACCGGTCAGGGTCTTGACTCCGCTTCCGGCCAGTATGGCGACATGATTGAGATGGGCGTTCTTGACCCAGTTAAGGTCACCCGTACCACACTCCAGAATGCAGCTTCCGTTGCATCCCTCATCCTCATCACCGAGGCAACTGTTTCCGAGATGCCAAAGGACACCACCATCGAGGAGTCCATTTCTCGCGCAGCTGCTCAGGGCGGCCAGGGCGGCATGTACTAATCCGCGCCTTCGCGTCACTTCAATCGGGTCCAGCCTCTCGCTGGGCCCGATTTTTTCTTTCGTCACAAAACTTGGCGAGAAACCCGTCTTGTCACAGCTGCAACGTTTTCCTTCTCAGCGTCCATTAATCGAAATCGTATGAATGTGACGTCATTTGAGCGGAATTATTGGTCGTCACAGGTTAAAATGTTTATTTGCGACTACGCTCGGTCCATGCGACCAGCTCGCATACTTGAACCATCCGCCACGCGCCAAAGGAGAGGAGGCACCATGGCACAGAACCAGAATCGTAACGAGGAGCGAGATTTTCTCGACGACCTCATTGATATCCAGGACTCCCTCCAGGTGCTTTCCAACCCGCTCGACGCGCTGATGGGAAGCCTGTCTATTGACCCAAATACGGACAAGCCGTTTGAGCCAATGGACTACAAGGAAATCCCCTGGTCAAACGCAAATCGCTGCCTGAGGTGCGCCTCGGGAAAAGCCGAGGCATGTTCTCGCTGTCTTGACGTTTGCCCAGCTAATTGCATTGATATCCACAACCAGTCCGTGCGCATCGACGACGAGGCTTGCCTGCAGTGTGGCCTCTGTGTTGCCGCGTGCCCAACCGAGACGTTTAACACGCGCCGCCACACGTCCCGCATGCTGTATGACCAGGTAGCTCGCGCGGCCTCCGCGTACGAGCAGTGCTACATTACCTGCACGCGAGCTCTGGCGAGAAAACCTGAGGGCAACGAGATCTGCCTGCCTTGCGTGGGCATGCTCTCAGCCGACATTTGGTTCTCGATCCTTACGGACTTTGACAACGTAAGCGTTTACCTGCCGTTGGGCGTTTGCGACCGTTGTCGCACCACCACTGGCGAGGAGGCATATACCCAGGCCATCGCTACCGCTGAGGAGTGGACGGGTGCTACGGTTGGCCTCGAGGTCGACGGCAATAACCTCAACCACAACTTCACGCGTGCGTATATCCGCTCGCAGTTCATCTCCAACGCGATGAACGGTGCAGAACGCCTGGTATCTGCGTCGACGCCTGTTCTTGCGGGCGCCAAAGGCAATCGCTGATCGCATCAACTCGCACGCTCGTTCTCTGGATAAGCTTCAGACGCAGCTTGATGACGTGATGGGCCTGCGCACCACCGACATGAGGCAGTCCATGCTCACGCAGGATCGCCGTCTGGTCATGGGCGCCCTCCAGCACGATCCAGACCTGGCTCCTTACGTGAAGCTCGAGGCTCCTATTTGGGATTCCAGCAAGTGCACGGTTTGCGGAGACTGCAAAAATACCTGCACAACGCATGCAATCGACATCGACGAGCGCGGTAAGTTAACCATCAAGATGCCGTTCTGCGTCAACTGCGGCGCCTGCGAAATTGTCTGCCCAGAACCTGGCGCGCTTACGATGGTGCCGATGAACACTTCTGAGCTAGTTGTTCGTGATCGCAAGGCCGAGGAGACCGAGCGTCTTGAGGCTTTGGCTCGTCGCAAGGCTCGCTTCATTTTTGACACCGGCAAGGAGCAGTTCAAACACTTGGCGGATTCGATCACCGAGGACTCGGATGAGGAAGCCGCCGCACAACAACCTCCAAAAGAGGATAATGGGGAGTAGCAAGTAGCTGCGTACACAGCACAACGCTTCTAGCTCCACGTTTTTCTCGCGAGAAACGCAAGTAACCGTAACCGTCCACCGACAACAAGAGGACTCACATGTCGCTTTCAATTGGTATCGTTGGCCTGCCAAACGTTGGTAAATCCACGCTGTTCACCGCGCTGACCCGCAAGGGTGGTCTGGCTGCAAACTATCCGTTTGCTACTATCGACCCTAATGTGGGCATCGTTGACGTACCCGACGCAAGGCTCCAGAAGCTGGCCGAGATTGTCAATCCTGGTCGCATCATGCCTGCAACCGTTGAGTTTGTGGACATCGCCGGCCTGGTCAAGGGCGCAAACGAGGGTGAGGGCCTGGGCAACCAGTTCCTGGCAAACATTCGCAACACTGACGCTATCTGCGAGGTTGTTCGTTACTTCAAAGATCCCGACGTCATTCACGTTGAGGGCCGCGTCAATCCTGACGAGGACGTTGACATCATCCAGACGGAGCTTATCCTGGCTGACCTGGGCACCATTGAGCGCGCCCTGCCTAAGCTGGAGAAAGAGGCCAAGCGCGATAAGGACCTCCAGCCCAAGCTCAACGTGGCAAAGCGCCTTCAGGAGTGGCTGAACGAGGGCAATCGCGCCGCTGACATGGAGATGACCGACGAGGAGCGCCTTGCTGCTCGCGATCTTTTCCTGCTTACCATGAAGCCAATCTTGTACGTCGCAAACGTCGACGAGGATATGCTCACCGAGCCCGCTCCTGTTATCAACGGCGTTCAGTCCATCCCTGTTTGCGCAGGTGTCGAGGCTGAGCTTGCTGACCTTGATCCAGAGGAGGCTGCAGAGTATCTGGAGTCCCTGGGACTTGAGCACTCCGGCCTGGAGACGCTTGCTCAGGCAGCATACAAGCTGCTTGGCCTGCAGAGCTACTTCACCGCTGGTCCTATGGAGGTCAGGGCGTGGACCGTCCGCATTGGCGCTAAGGCTCCCGAGGCCGCCGGCGTCATCCACTCCGATTTTGAGCGCGGCTTCATCAAGGCTGAGGTTGCCAGCTACAACGATTACGTTGAGCTGGGCGGCGAGGCTGGCTGCAAGACTGCGGGCAAGCTACGCATCGAGGGCAAGGAGTACGTGGTCGAGGACGGCGACGTCATGCACTTCCGCTTTAACGTCTAAGCCACAAAACCGCTTACGGTAAACGTAAAACGGGCGAGAAGATCGGTCTTCTCGCCCGTTTTTGTGTGGGGTGGGGTAGCGCGCTGCGTGGCGCACGCCGTCGCGGGTCGCAGGCCGCAAGCTGCGTATCGCCGCGTGTCGCGTGCCGCCGCGTGTCGCCGCTGCAAGCCGCTGCGAGTCGTTAGCGCTTAGGAGCCTGATCGGTGCCCAGGACCACGGTGATGTCCACGTCAGTTGGGTAGGAACCGTCGTTTGCCTTGATGTTGGCGGTAGGGATGTCCAGTGCTTTTGCAACGCCAACGGCCTTTGCCAGGCCCGTACGCGTGCCGTCGTAGATGATAATCGAGTCGGTTGGATGCTCCAGCGAGCTGTCGGCGTAAGCGGTGTAGCCCTTAGTCTTCAGAATGCCAGCCTTCTGAGCTGCAAGTCCTTGAACGTCGGTGCCGTTGAGTACGGCAACCTCACCGGTGTAGTCCGGGCTTTGATGCTGTCGATAGCTGAAGGGTCTCCTCCAACGGTGCCCACAACGCCTGTGGTTTCATCAGTGCTTGCATCCTCCAGAGGAGGCAGCGCCTGGTTTACGCGGTCCATCATGGTCTTCCACGCGCTCTTATCGACAATTTCATACCACACGTCATCGATGAGCTCGGACGTTGTAGGCGTACGCGCGGAATACATATCCTTGGAGGTGTCCATGCTCTAAACGACATAGCCAGTCCCACAATATCGGTAACGTTAAAGTCGGTAGTTACGCTCTCAGCCATGGTAGACACGGCGCCCGACATAGAAACGGGGTCCAGCTGCAGGACTTTCTTGGCAATGGCCGTCAAAATCATGCGCTGGTTAGCCGCGCGGTAGAAGTCGCCGGCGCCGTAGTTGTCGTATGCGTGACGACTGCGAGAAAGACCGAGTGCTTGTTGGCCGTTGAGCTGTTGCTCGCCAGCGGGCAGGTCGATGCCCGAGTATTGCATGTCGGAAACGGCAACGGGCAGGTTGACCGTAATGCCGCCGATGGAGTCCACAATCTTGGTGAACGACTCAAAGTCTACCTCGGCATAGTGCGAGATGTTGACGTTTGCCAGCTTGGAAACGGCCTCGACCATTCCGGATGCGCCGCCATAGCTGTATGCGGAGTTAATCTTCTGCTTTCCGTGTTCTCCCAGGTCAACCATAGTGTCTCGGGGGATGGAAATCAGGGTAATCTTCTTGTTCTTGGGGTCCACGCGAGCCAGAATGATAGTGTCAGCGCGGAAGTTTGCGTCGGAATCACCCCAGTTCTCTGCACGTCCCTCGTCCTTATCCACGCCCAGAAGCAGCATGTAGAACGGGTCAGACGGAGCAACCTGTACCAGCGTGGCCTGCAGGTTTGCGTCCAAGCCCTGGCGAAGTTTTGAGTTGGTATCCAGCATCCACCATGCAAACGCTACGCCTGCTACCAGCAGCAACGTGCCCAGAATGCCGGCAAAGATCTTAAGACCACGACCGCGAGAAGACCCTTGGCGCTTCTTGGAGTATGCTCCCAACGCCTTCTGCGCGAGAAGGAGCATGGCTTACTGCACCCGCTCGATGTGCAGCAAAGTGGGTGTGTTTTTGCTGCTGAGCTGGGGCTTCTTCGGGCCACTCGTCGCCGACGTTGGTCTGGCCAATCAAAGGCTCGCGCGTAAACCTGGAGCCGTGAGATTCGTGATTGTTGCGTGCAGAACTTGCACCTGCGCTTCGAACGCTGCCCAGCGTGCGAGGCTGATATGCGCCCTGATTATAAGCGTCATAATCGTCCTGTGCGAAGTCCTCTGTATCGTACTCAAAGGCATCTTCGCGTCTGTCACGGCTGTTGTGACCGTGATTCTGAGATGAATGTGACCTTCTGGCCATTGGGGCTCCTTTGTGTTTAATCTGCGTTTTGCCCAATGCGTTTTGTCAAACATCTACTATACGCAATTTTGCGTCTTTGTGCTGCATAGAAACAAACCTGCCACAAAAAATCCCCGCTTCAACGTGTGAAGCGGGGATATGTGCGAGAAGTTCGTGGACTGGGCGCGAGAAGTTCAGAGCTTTGCTAGCGTTACTTACTGCGCAACGCTGCCTTACTTACGACGATCCTTCAGAGCATAGCCAAGCGTGGTAATAACGCTGCCCACGGTAGCTACTGCAACAAGAGCAATCTCGGAGAAGTCGCCAGTCTCAGGAAGCTTTGGCTGCTTCTTCTTTGGCTTCTTTGGAGTCTCTGATGGAGGAGTTGCAGGTGGGGTGTTTGGTGGTGTATTTGGTGGGGTGGTAGGAGGAGTGTTTGGTGGAATCTCGGTGTTGGTAACCGTGAAGCCATCAGTCTGGTTGCCCGAGACTGCACTGGTATATCCAGCAGGAACGTTCTCTTCTGCTACGGTGTAAGCAATAACGTGACCGTCTGTTGCATCGTTGCGGAGAAGACCGGTGAAAGTGCCTGCCCAGCCGTTAGTCTGGTCAAGAGTGACCGTCTCAGTGCTTGCAACACCGTCTTTGTAGAGCCTGACGGTGACAGGACCGCCAACGGTTCCTACCCATGTCTTGTTGACCTGTACGTCAACTGTTGGGGTCTTCTCGTCCTCAACGGTCTTAATAACGCCGGTATTCATAACCACATAATCATGTAATTACTACGGAACAGTTTACCTGCGATTATGTAAAATGCTGGTTCGCTAAATTGATGTGTTTCTAAGATTTAGGACACGCTAAGGACACAGAATACCAAGTCTGTTCTACGTTTTATATTAGCTAGTTTGTGGCTATGTTTCCCCAGTTAAACGGCTTGTTATAAGCCGTTTTAAGACACTGCAAATTACATAGTGGAGTATTTACCCATAAAATTATACCAAATCGGCATAAAAATAACCCCCTCCTGCCGAAGCAATGTACCGACCCCCAAAAGTTAGACCAAAATCTAACGATTAGGAGGTCGGTATTTTTATGGCAAAAACATAGTTTTCGAATTCAAGAAGAAAGTCGTTTTTAGAGTATTTAGATGGCAAAGGTGGAGTGAAATATCTTTCTAAAAAGATATGGACTTGGTTCTGATTCACAGCTACGCACATGGATTAATGCATACAATGCGTTCGGTGATGAAGGATTAATGCGTTCTCGTAAACAAACAAAATACTCTTTCGAAAAGAAGATTTCTGTTGTAGAACTATATCTATCAAGTGAAATTTCATATCAAGACTTGGCAATTCAAGAAGGTATAAACAATCCGAGTATGATTGCTAACTGGGTTAATCGCTTTTCAGTGCTGCCGGTCCTGACGCCTTGAAAAACTCGCAGGAAAGGTCGAAAGAAAAACATTGGATAAACCTCAGATAGATAGTGAAAGCTCAAAAAGCAGAAGAAAGAATAGTTGATACCAGTGCAGAACATATTAGAGAATTAGAAGATGAACTGCTTAAGTTAAGAATTGAAAATGCCTTTTTAAAAGAACTGAGGAGGCTGCGTTTAGAGGACGAGGCAAAAATGAGAGAAAGGCGCTCGTCATCAATAGCCTCCGAGGAGAATTCAAACTAAAAGACCTTCTCTCTTATATAAGTATGCCTAAAGCAACATATATGTACTGGCAGAAAAGATTCGATAGAGAAAACCCTGACAAAGAAATCGATGAGAAGATTCTTCAAATCAGAGAGACTCACAAGGATTATGGCTATCGTCGAGTGGCTGGAGAATTACAAAATCAAGGCTACTGTGTAAACAAAAAGAAAGTACAACGTATAATGCAGAAGCTTGGTCTACAGGTTACTTCTTTCATTCGAAAAAGCCGTAAATACAGTTCATACAAAGGTAAAGTTGGAACGGTTGCTCCTAATCGCATAAGGAGACGATTTAATACATATATACCACATCAGAAGATTACAACAGATACTACAGAGTTTAAGTATTATGAGATTACTGCTAAAGGTCACATGACAATGCATAAGCTTTATCTGGATCCATTCATGGATATGTGTAATGGTGAAATTATAAGCTATGGAATTGACAGACACCCTTCAGCAAAAAATGTTATGGATGCATTGGGACAGGCTATTGAAATAACATCCGATTGCAAATACAGAAGAACTTTCCACTCAGATCAAGGCTGGGCTTACCAAATGAAAGCATACTCTCATCGTCTTAAGGAAGAAAGAATCTTCCAAAGTATGTCTCGTAAGGGAAACTGTCATGATAACTCCGTTATGGAGAACTTCTTTGGATTGCTTAAACAAGAAATCTACTATGGCGTTATTTACTATAGCTATGATGAGCTAAAGTCAGAAATCGAACGATACATAAAGTATTACAACGAACAAAGAATTAAAGAAAAACTAGGATGGCTAAGTCCAGTACAATACAGGCTTAGACTCTTGGCTGCATAAAAATAGCGTAGCAGCTATATAAACTGCTACGCTAAAAAAGTCTAACTTTTGGGGGTCACATCACAAGAGGGGGTTATTTGCGCCGTAGCACATAGCACTTAAGCCTTGATGCCGGACAAGTAGCCGGATGTGTCGATCGTGACCGTCACATCACCGACCATCCTGTGGCCGTCTTTGTCAAAGGCGCAGAGCTTGCCATCTCCGACGTCATAGATACAATCGGCGACAAGAGCGCCGTCCTCGTTGAAGTAATACCAAATATCGCGGCCATCGCCGTCATCGTGATACCAGCCAGTAACCATGTGGCCTTGCTCGTTGAAGTAATAACGCTTGCCGTTGCTCTCCTGCCAACCTGTGGCCATGCGTCCGTCAGACAAAAACAGATACCAGCTGCCGTTGTACTGCAACCACTTGTCACACACAAGAGCGCCGTTCTCGTTGAAGTAATACCAAATATCGCGGCCATCGCCGTCATCGTGATACCAGCCAGTAACCATGTGGCCTTGCTCGTTGAAGTAATAACGCTTGCCGTTGCTCTCCTGCCAACCTGTGGCCATGCGTCCGTCAGACAAAAACAGATACCAGCTGCCGTTGTACTGCAACCACTTGTCACACACAAGAGCGCCGTTCTCGTTGAAGTAATACCAAATATCGCGGCCATCGCCGTCATCGTGATACCAGCCAGTAACCATGTGGCCTTGCTCGTTGAAGTAATAACGCTTGCCGTTGCTCTCCTGCCAACCTGTGGAGTTTTTTGGCTCAAACTTAGACTCACCCTGTGCCAGCTGCTGCCACTCTTCGTACGTGAGCTTTGCTACATCCAAGTCAACGGTACCGCCCGCGCTGGAATACTGCCAAATGGTCCAGTCAGACCATGCGCCAGTGTTATAGATCATGTCAGGCAATTCCCACGAGAAGCGATTGTCTGGGTATCCCGCAATCCAAAGACGTGAGACATCAGCACAAGACGCAATTTGTGGACGTCCAGCGGGGTAGGTGTACACAACTGGGTAAATGCCCGTCTTGGCGTAAACACGGTCAACGAATTGCCTTGCCCAAACCGTTGAGCCCCAAGCGTCATTGTCTACGTTCTCCCAGTCCAGACACAAGAGAGCCTTACCAATGTAGCTAGAGACACAAGCCATGAATGCGTCAGCTTCTGCAACTGGTGAACCACCTTCTGCGTAATGGTACACACCAATAAGCTTACCGTCTGCCAAAGCACGCTGAAGTTGTGCGGTCATGTAACGGTTCATTGGCCGAGTGCCCTGGGTAGCCTTAGCAATAACAAAGTCAGAACCACTGTAAGCAAGCTCGACATTTGGGTGTGAGTATGTCGCACCCAATGCCTGATAACCGCTAACATCAATGCCCCTAAGCATTGTTTACCTCTTCCTTTGTTGGCTCTTCTGCTGGCTGTGTGTTAGTTGGTTCAGCGTTGCCTGTCATGTAACTTGCAGGACGCTCAGAAGGCTGTACATACGTCATTGCACGTGCAGAGTCGCCAATGCCTTTTGTGGTTGGGTCAACCGTTACACCGATAGCACCAAGGACCGCTACAATGACCGTGCCAATGAGATAAGGGTTGCTAATGAACTTAACGAACACATCAGCAAGGCTTCCCCATGTGGTGAGGTCAGAGTAAGCCAGCCCCAGATATGCCAGGATTGGACTCATGACGATTCCAGCCATGCCAAGCCACCACGCGGGGTTATGTAGACGTACTTTCCAGTTAATCATGTCGATTCTCCTTTACTTCTCAAGCTTAGTAATGCGTGAGTCTAGGTTTTTCACGTCCATTTTGACCTCTGCGAGGTCTGTTGCTGCTTTTTTTTTGAAGTCTCATCCGCCCTTCGCGCCACGATACCGACCACCGAAAGCTCAGCGGTGTGCTGCGTGAGCGTTGCAGTCAAGTCAGAGAGTGACTGTTGATACTTGTTCAGCTGCTCATTCATGACTTGCTGTCGCGTCTCTAAGCGTGTGAGCGTGTTAGTGATGGTGCTCTTCCAAGAGTCCTCTTTGTCACGATCTTCCTTGATATGTGATTGCAGAGTTGAGACGGCGACAAGAGCACCAAGAAACGCACTAATAATCGACGCGAAGAGATGGACCATATCGCCTGTAATGTTCATAGCTGCCCTCCTTAATGACTTACCGTATACGTGAGCGAGCCTTCGCGCAATGCGCTAGAGACCTTGCCACCCATGTCCTGCAGGTAAATGTTCCCGTCAGGTCTTGCTGAGATAGCCGTAATCACGTCAGCGTGACCGCGGCAGAAACCTGAGTTATAGACGATTGACTCATTACCATCTGTAGCTGAGTCGTACTTCTCGTGATCTACCAATGGAGGTCTTGAGTTTTCTGGCAGCGTAAATGGGCAACGAACAGCGTCGTAAGAAATATTGTTAGCCAACCAACCTCGAACCTTGATGGTTACAGAATCGCCTGTTCGGTAGATATGCCAAGAAGTTGTTGTTGCTGCCTTGTGGTTGCAGGTAGATTACGTCAAAGTCAGTGTCAGACTGTGATTTGTTGTCTCCAAGAACGTTGATAGTAGGCAGCAGAGATACGGGCTCACCAACAGTAATGCCGTCGATTGGCAGACGGTAGAGGGGCATGCAAGCCGTGGTAGAGCCTGAGAGAATGTCACCCTTTACATAGGTTGGGTCAACTGGATTGCCCTGATTAGTTGGTGTGCCCTGTATAACCTCGCAAGTAAACTTCTCGACACCACCAACCTGTTTAGAATACTTCAGCACAACTAAGTCATTGCGCTTGTAACCCGCGCGACCGTTGGCAACATTAAGCTCAAAAGGCTCCTCATTTGTCACCATACGAGCGTCAAAGAGCACGTCACCAGTATCAATACGAACCCTGTTGGCAGTCTGCATGGCAGCCTTGATTTGGTTCTGTGTCTGCAAGATGCCACGCACAGAGCCGGCTACACCAGCAATTAACCTGCCAATCTGAGGTGCTGTAATGTGGTCCTTGCCTTGGAATGAAATAACGCCATCGAAAGCCATTTAACCCTCCTTTACCATGAATTGAGCGAACTCTTCATCACGTTTACGTGCGAGCTCACGATACTTTGCAGCGCAGTCTGGGCAGAGGAGATAACTCTGCTGAACGCCGTCTGCTGATACTCTGCTTATGCTTTTCCATTGCGAGGTTGCAAAGTCACTTTCAAGTAGAAAGGCTTCTTTCTTGCACCTATCGCATTGGAAGCGTGCAAAGCCACTTGTTTTTGCCATTAAGCTGTCCTTTCCCATTTGAAGCAGCCAAGAGAAGGTAGTTGTTGCCATCTACCTCCGTAGTTTGTTGCAGGGTTAACAAATGAAGTCGTTTCAATCACAGAGCCAACAGGGAAAGACGGTGTAGTTGCACCGCCTTGAGTTGCTCCCTGGACGTTGATAGTCACGTCACTAGATCCATCAAATGAAGCTGAACCACTTACAGAGCCAACCAGCTTAATGGTGCGTGGCTGTGAGAGCTTCTTAGCAGTGTTAGCATCACCGCCGGGTGTAGATGAGCCAGCGTATGGATGCGTGTGATTGGCAGGAGCTGCGCCAACTTCTTGTGCTGTGTATGTTGGCTTTGCTGGGAGCTTTACAGTGTGTGTCTGAGCGTCTGAGACGTGTCCTAAAGCGTCAACACTCACGGTTGCGCTAATTGCACGGTGTCACCCCAAGAAGCGTTTACATCGCTCACAGAGCCGTATGTGCCAGCGGTCACAGGAGAAGGCTCATGAGTTAGAGCGACTGTGCCACCTGTGCGCTGAGCCTTGAGCGGTGTAGTTGCTGTGACTTCTGCCACCTTAGAGTCAACCTGTAGTGTTGCTCTGCCAATTTCACTAGCTGAGTCAGTTGCAACTTTGCGGGCTTCATTGACCTTGTTCTCAAGGCTCTTAAAGTCTGCTCTTGATACTTCTGCAGAGATAGTGCGCCCAGCAATAGAGATACCCGTGCCGGCTGTGTATGAGCTTGATACTGCGCCAGAGCCTGTAGAAGAACCACGCTCAGCGGTACCAGATGAAGAGGTATTACTAGCAGTACCGCCTACTTTGTAGCTGATGCTTACCTCGGTATCTGTAACGATAATAACCTTGGTGCCAACGGTTGCTGTGACATGTAAGCCAGTCACAGGGTCTATGCCAGGAACGATATCTCCGATTCCGAACTCTTCATCATCATCAAGCGTGACGTTGATTGAGTCTGCAGCTTGGTACTCTTTGAGCTTCTTAGGACCGTCTTTCTCAAGCTCTTCACGACTCGCATTGGTGTAGTTGTACGTGGTTGTGCGCTCATCAATGCCAAAGAGTGTCTGTGTCGTGGAGATATTGCCCCGTGCATCTGCGTAGAAGTGCATGACAATACGGTTTTTAAGCTCACCAGAACCAAGGCAAATAAGATGGTTGTAAGGTCTTACAACGCTCTTAATAGTTACGTCAGAATGCTCTGCGTCTGCACCATCAGTCCAGTCTGTAATAGGCTTTACTGAGAGCATAATCATGCGCTCAACGGAGTCATACTCAATATTGAGACGCGATGAAGAATCAGCAAGCATCTTTCTGATGCCCGTCCAGGCATCGCAGTACCTATCGAAGGTGTATTTAACGGTAATGCCAGAAGTCTCTTCTGAGACCTTAAACTGGTTAGAAAGTCCGAGACGCTGGACAAGCTGCTTTAGAACCCCGTGAGCTTCTCCACGCACGCTGAGATAGTCTTCTCCGCTTGGTGGCTCTAGGACTCTATCTCTGATGATTCCTTGCCACGATCTACCAATGTAGGTGATTGTGTTGTTGCCTGAGTTGGACTCTCGTGCGTCAACCACACCACCCCACTCAGTGCCCTCAACATAAACGTATGCGCCATCATCGAGACGCTGCTCAGAGTCAATGTCGAGTGTAAGCTCAAGTCATTGCCTGTGTCTCCATATTCCAGGTCAAGGCGTGCCCCTTTCAGCACGCCAATGTCTAGATGTGTTGCGTCTGTGTAGCTAATGTCTGGCATTATGCACTCACCTCACTAGATGTGCTCTGAGTGCTTACCGCCCTTGGTGCGCGTGTCTCACCTTGTGGCTGCTCTTTTTCGTATGGAGGAGTAGAGCGTGTCTCATAGAGTGTGAGGTCAAAGTCGAAGGTGTTATCCCATGTAATGTCATCAGTGCCCGGCTGGATTTGCTCGAAAAGGTATGAGCCAGAGCCGTGAGCTCCGCGCTCTCTGAACTTGTAGACATTCTCACGGGTGCCGTTATCCTGGACTACAACAGCGGTTTTACTCTGAGAATCAACTTCAAGATATGCGCCAGCTGCAATAGTAGTGTTGACCTTGTGCAGGTTCTCACCAATTCGGACATATGGGTTAGTAGCAGGACCATAGACTCGCCAGAGCCATGGAGAAGCACTCTTAGAAGGGTTAGTAAATGACTTAGCGGGCTTACCCTGGACAAGGTCAAAGGGGAAGTCTCTTGGGAAGTCAGGTTTAACGCCAGCAACAGCACCGGCTGTCTCATGCTCAAAGTAGAGCGTAGTTGCCTTGAACCATGTAGGGTCTTCGACAAGAAGCGTCAACACGAATTCTGCGAACTTGTCAGAAAGCCAGTAGTTAGTTGGAGCACCGCCAATGATGTAGCAGCGAATACCCCAAGAGCCTACTGTGAGCGTTCCTGGAGTACGGTTTAAGATGTCCTTCTCGCCAAGCTCAATGATTCTGTTACGAAGTTCTAGCCCTTCTTCATCACTTTCAGCAGCGATACCAACAGGAAACTTGATTGTTTTTGGCTTATGATCACGTCTTCTAAATGACGTAATTCTGCTGGAATTCTTTCCGGATGTGTATGACCACATCCAGTCTCTGAGTTCATGTTCCATGTAGTGGAGGGACTTGTCAGCCCCTCCAAACTCCATGTACTTGCTTCCGTCAGAGGTTGTGTATCTAATGTCTGTGCGCATTATGCGCTCACCTCTCTTACCATGCGACCAAACTCACGATTGTTCACGTCAACTCTTACAGGCTTGCCATATGCATCCTCAATGCGCTTAGTCATGACATCCATCTGTGCGGAGAGATCTGCAATAGCTTGGTTGGTGTCTGCATAGATGCCATTGGCTACAAGAGACGCAGTCATATCCATTTGCTTGTTAATAGGAACATTGAGCGCATAGCCGTCTACGCCACTCTGAGCAGCTTCTGCGAGGTCCTGTGCTGCCTTGTAAACGTCTCTCTTACCACCAGCAATGCCAACAACAAAGCCGTCTACTGTGTAGCCACCAAGACCAGCCATGACGCGGGACGGTGAGTGAATGCCAAGCAGTGCCTTGACTGCGCCAACAACGCCGTTAAAGACTCCACAGACTCTGTCGACCACCCAGCTTGCTAAGCCAGTTACACCATTTACAAAGCCTTGAATGAATGCGCGTCCTGCGCTTCCGAGGTCAAAGCTTGTAATGGCGTTCTTAGCTTGGTTGAGCAGGTTTCCAACAGCACCAAGCAAGCTGCCAATAATCTGAGGGACTGCTGTGACAATGGCAGTAAAGAGAGTTACAGCTGCGCCAAGGAGCATTCCAATAAACGTTGGAAGATTGGAAACAACGGTGCCAATGAGGTTGCCAATGTTGCCAATGAGTCCTGGAAGAATTATTGGGATAGCGTTCACGATTGCCACAAAGAGGTCTACTGCAGCTTGGAGGAGTGTTCCAACAAAGCCAGGAAGTCCTGAGATAAATACATCAATAATTTGTGGCAGCGCAGCTGCTAGTGCTGGAATGATTGCCACAACGCCGTCAACAAGTCCCATGAAAAGACCCTGTGCTGCTTCAAAGAGTGCTGGAGCATTAGCAACAAAGCCATCAACTAGACCTTGCAGGATCTGTGGAGCTGCTTCTGCAAGCTGTCCTGCAACCTCAGTAAGTGCTTGCAGGATAAAGGTGAACGCTTGCATTGCTCCTGCCATGAGAGAAGGTGCAGAAGCCACGAGAATGTCGCAAATTGCACCAGCAGCAGCTCCAACTGCTTCAAGTAGTCCTGGAGCGATTTGCTGCCATGCTGCGCCCATCTGTCCAAAGAGAACCTCAAAGGCATGAGCCAGCGTAGGACCTGCAGAAGCAAGACCGGAAGCCACCTGTGGAAGAACTGAGCTGATTTGAGAAGCAAGTCCAGGGATGGTGTCAGCAATACCAACAATATTGCTTGCAATATTTGCTGCTGCCTGTGTGATGTCTCCACCCATAGCAACAAAGGCTGTTCCAGCTACTGCTGCAGCGATTGAGAGAATACCAAGCACCACAGTTGCGCTACCAAAGCCAGAAGCAAGGTTTGCAACCACGCCCATAGCCGGCTGTACTGCTCCTAAAAGCTTAGGTCCTAGACTCGTGAGTGCAGGTCCTATAACGCCCGCAATGGCACTACCAACGCCACCAAGCTTGGTAGCAATAGGAGCAGCAAAGGCAGAGATTGCACTCCCAGCCTTAGAGAGAGCGGAAGTGACAGGGCTCATAAACTGAGCCACATTACCGCCAACAGTTGCCAGCACACCCTGTGCGTTTCTCGCAATGGATGTGAGGTGCAGCGTTGCAGTTGCTGCCATGCTCTTAAATGTAGACTGCGCAGCAGAAACAATAGATACAAGCTTGTTTTTAATGGGGTTGTTGAGACCGCTAAAAGCCTTTACAAGCTTGTCTCTGAACTCCCAAGCGTAAAGAATCGCAGTCTCCAGCTTATCCTGGACTGTTGCAGCGATTGCGCCAAAGAAAGACTTAAAGCCTGTGCTTAGACCTGCAACAGTTGAGAGTGTGCCAGGGACTATGCCCTTGATAATGGATAGACCGTTTGCAACAACGTTAGAAGCCTTGGAGAACGCTCCGAGCATCTTGCCAGCCGTCCCCATCGACTTACCAATGACGAGAAGTGCAGGACCAGTACCCGCAAGCATGCCAATAGACTTTGCAATAGTCTGAATGTCTGAAGCTGACATCTGATTGATTGCGTTAGCTGCATTGGTTGCCATGCCAGCGAGGGCTTCCATGCCACGCTCAAAGAGTGGCATAAGAGACTCAACAAGCTTCTGAATAGGGTCTGCAAGCTTGGAGAGCGCATCTGTCATCTTCTTGTAGCCATCAGTCTGATACATCTTCATGATGGTTGCGGTTGCTGCGTCAGCGAGGTTTGAAAGCACGCCAGTAAGCGTCCTGGACTGCTTAATCATCAGCCCGCCAAAGTCACCCTGCATGCCAGCTCTAATTGCTGCGATTGCTACATCAGCACTAACTGCTTTCTTGGTGACCATTTCCATTGCGCCAGCAACGTCTGTATGCAGTGCCTTTGCGAGGTAGTCCCATGCTGGAATACCAACCTCAGTAAGCTGCATCATCTCCTGCGAAGCTGCAACGCCTTTGCCGTGCATCTGACCAAGCGCACGAGTGATAGCGTCAATGCCTTGCTGACCAGCACCAAGGGCTGCGGTTGCGTTGCCAACATCTGTAAGCATGGGGATGACATCATCAGCAGCAAAGCCATAAGCGAGCATCTGCTGAGTTGCCTTATTAAGACCTGCCATCTCAAATGGCGTGGTCTTAGCAAACTCAACTAGATCAGCAATCATCTTTTTGGCACGCTCAGGACCAAGCATGGTGTTGAATGCAATGTCTACTTGCTCAGCATTTGCAGCGGTCTGACTTGCCCACCGGGCAGCCTTAACACCTGCGATAGCAAGGGGAGCGGTGATTGCAGCGGTAAGCACCGTGCCCGCTTTAGAAAAACCACTGCCAAGGCTTGAGATTGCCTTAGAAGTCGTATCTGTGAGCTTGGAAACCTCGCTGGCGAACTTGGAAGAGTCACCTAAAATCTCAATGACTACTTTTCCATCTGCCAAATTGACCTCCTAGAAGTTAGAAGTTACGGAGTGCCATCTCTCGTAATTCATCTTCTGTTGGAGGTAACGCCCAAGCTTGTGCACGCCTAGCATGAGCACGCTCTTCTTCTTTTGTGGTGTCTCCTTCAAGCGGGCTTCTTGCAGCCACAGCTTGCCCTGTGAGCGTGTCTGGAGTGGCAAGAAGAGCCAGATATAAGTTGATGAAGGTATACCAGTGAAGCTGTGTGGCTTTGCTGGTGAGATCTATTGAGTAGACACGCATGAAGTCAGCGGTCACAATGCCAGCGTCATAGTGCCAGTCAAAGTTCTTTTTTCTGTAGTACTGAGTGCGCTTGTACTGCTCACCGTAGGAGATAGTGTCAAATGCCCCTGCAACCCACTCAGACGCTGCCTGAAGAGCTTCTACTGGGTACTTAGACACTTGGTCTGGGCAACACGCCTTTTTGAGCGTAGAAAGAGGTTTAGTGTCCTCGCATTAGCAACAGCGCTGTTGTCTGTATCCATCGTCATGTAGATGAGCGAGGTCCTAAAACCACTCTTAATGGGTACAGATACTCCCGCCACATCGACTGTGACGGGAGCACCCTTGATAACCGAGTCGAGAAACATTACTCATCCATGCTGGAGTTCTCTTGGGTAATAAGCTCAGAGACCTTGGACACAGCGTCACTTGCTGAATAAACCTCTGTCAGAATCGAGATAATTTTCATCAAGCGGTAGATGTTGAGTCGGTTTGCCTTGCCAATAAGCTCCTCTGCAGCTTCCTCACCAAGTGCAAAAGCAACGATATTGTGAGCTTCATCTGCAAGAGTTGTGAGGTTGTCCATTACCTCATCGTTGCTGAGTCCTGTAAAAGATGACAGACGCTTTGCCCAGTAGTTGGCTTCTACAACAAATGTGATGTTGCCTAGATCTACGTCATAGGTTTTGCCCTCAATCTTCACCTTTGCTGTTGGTGCGCCATCAAGCTTGTAGTTCTTCAGTGCCATAAGTGTTCCTCTCTATGGGTTTACCTTGGCTCATATCTTGTGCCACAGGTAACGCCAAACAAAAAAGCACCCAGCATATGCCAGGTGCTTCCCCAGAGAGGAGAGGGATGGGGACTATGTCTATGCAGCCTTAGTGAAAGCTGCAGTGTCATAGTTGAAGGTGCCGTACTCGTACTCATCTGTGATTGCGACCTTAAAGGCAATCTTGATAGGTGCAATGTCAGAGCCAGAGAATGGTGAGACATTCAGCGTTGCCTTCGCGTGCTTAGCAACGAGAGCGGTCTTCTCGCAAGCCTTACCTGCCTTGAAGTCATAACCGCAAGTGCGTACATACTCAACAGGTACGTCTAGAACATCCTCATAGCTTGCAAGAATCTTCTGAATGCCACCAGGACCCATAGCATCGACCTCAAAACTGAAGGTGTCAGTCTTGCCTAGGTTGTACTTAGGCTGGGTCTTACGATCAATATAGGTTGGCTCATACGACTTTGCTTCACGCTCTGGGTCTGCCTTGGTGGTCTCGGTGACACGGATGAAGTTAGTCTGTCCTGGGAACTTAATCCAGTGCTGAATCTCGTAGATAGAGACAGGTGTGCGCTGTGTCTCTGTTGGCTGTACGACAGCTGGTGTATCTGGCATAATGCCTTCCTTTCTTTAAGGGTTAAACCCTGTACTTGATTTGGGCGATAAGCTGGTAGGTTGCGACTCCGTCTTCACCAACACTGAAGGGAGATGGCAGTGTGGTGACATCGTGGGCGTAAACAACCACGCCCTCCGGTGCACCACCGTCTTCAATGGCAGCTTGAACTTTACGCAGCATGGCAAGACCGTCAATGCGCTCCTGCTCGTCTAGTGGGCGTGTCTGCAGATATACCTCGTAAGGGAACTGCTTAATACCGCCACCAGAGCAATAATGAAGCACCCATGGCTCACCCGGAGCAGCCTTAAGCATTGCTTGTGCAGCTCCAGTGCCATTGGGGAACTGACCATATTCAACAGGGATACCTGTGAGAATGTCTTTTAGCCAGTCAGTAACGCTTTGAGCGATGTCTACCATGCCCCTCCAACTTTCTCTCCAAGAACTTTTGCGAACATTTGCTGCCATGCATTACCTCTGACACCTGCGCAGCGGTCATACCAGTGGTCACAGGCATTAGGAGCGTGCAAGGCATTCTGAAGCGTGCTGTGGTTGTGCGTTGAGTAGTACTGAATACGTGCATAAAGCTGCTGCGTCTCCTGCGCCCCACTCAACATAGGCAGCATTACCAGATTGACGGGTAGTGCCAGAGCCTTGAAGGGCTCCTGAGTCATAAGGGACGTAAGTCTTACAGTCAGCCAGTACGTTTTCAGCAACAATGCCAAGGGCAGCTTCTACAGCGTTTGATACCTTGTCTTTGCAACGTTCAACATCAACGTCAACCACACGCATTTTCATCTGGCTTCTACCTCCACATGGTGTGTCTCGTGGTGAGTGGAATAAGGGTTTACAGAGCGCACCATACGCGCGTCTGTTGCTGGCTTCTCATCGGAGCTGATGCCACGAATAACGAAGTCACCAGCCTTGAGACCTGGGTCTCTGAAGAACCACACCTTAAGCACGTTGGCATTCTGTGGTCCTACTGTTGAAGCAGTATTAGCGAGCTTCTCTTCAACGTGTACGCCTTGATAGATAGATCGCGTGAATCCCTTATCCTGCTTGTGCCAGACGGTGACAGTATCCCAGGCAATCATTGGATACCCCTCCAAAGAAGACCTGTGCCAACCAAGAAGGGATACACGCACGAGAGGTCAGAGACGCTTGCTTGAGCGTCTGTGTAGGTGTACGAGACACTACCAACGCTCTCGCTCTTAACCATTCCACGTGTGTCTTTACCTGCTACTCTGTCACATAGTGCACAGAGGGCAAGAAGCCACTTCTCGCTGTACTTCTCAGGGATATCTTCACCAGTCATCGAGACAAGCAGTGCTTGAGCCTTGACGAGGGGAGCGTCTAGCTCACCCTCGCCAAGAGAGCCTTTATACGTGTTGCGGTAGAAGTCGTATGTAAGGCTTGGGGTTGCCATTAAGCAGCCTTAGCTTCAAGACACCAGCAGCCTTAGTTGCCTTCAAAGCAACACCACAAACGAACTCAACATCAACGCTCTTGACAGCACCTGGAGTAGTCCAGTCAGGCAGAGCAACGGTGAATGCATTGTCGCCATTGAGGGTGATACCGTGGAAGCCGTCCATGCCAAGGCAAGCAGCATAGACAGAGCCGTCAGTAATAGAGCCGTCACGAACCTCATGGATAGCAATGCCGTTGTAAGCCTGGACAACATTGCCAGCGGTCTCCTTGGACTCAGTACCAAGACCAACAACACGAAGCAGTGCATTCAGCTTGGTGTACTGAGCTGCGCTCATCATGAGTACGTCAGGGGTACGCATGAGGTTGGAGAGCATGGTGTCAAGCTCCTCAAGGTAAGCAAGAGCAGCTTCCTTAGTGGTGACCTTGATATCAGTCTTAGAGGTCATCTCAGTAGAGGTAGTCTTCAGAGCAGCTGCAAGACCGTCAAAGCCGTTTGCGTCCTTGGTAGGTGCAAAAACACTGGCGTTGAACTTACGGGAGACTGCGTTCTTTGCTTCCTCAAGACGCATCTCGTAAAGGTCATCTGCAGCAGCCTTGGCAACGCGGTCCATCTGGAATGTGGAGCCAAGAATACCAAGAGTAGTGGTCTTCTTCTCAACGGTTGGCTCAGAAGCGACTGGCTCAGAACCAAGTGCACGGAAAGCAGCAGAAGATGGAGTCTTAACGCGCTTATAGCCGTAGACCAAGTCAGAGGTGCCAGAAGCATTCATGCAATTGTCGAAGGTGAGCGCACCGAGCAGATAGTTGTCGGTGACAAGCTCATTGATGAAGCCCTGTGTGAGCTTATCGCCAGAGTTAGTTGCGAGGTCAGCAAGAGTAATCATTTATTTTCCTAATCCTTCCTTAATGTTGCGAGCAATGCCAGAAGAGCTGCCAGCGGGCTTTGCCGGTAGTATTTACGCTCTTTGGCTCAGACTGGAAGAGATAAGGCTTTGCTTCTTTCAGCTTGGCAACGTCACCCTCTAGAGCAGCAAGAGCAGCCCTACCAAGCTCCAAGTCAATGCAGCCAGCAGAAGTAAGCTTTGCTTCAACTTCTGCCTTCTCCTTGGCTTCCTGTGAGTCTTTGAGCTGCTTCTCAATGGCAGAAATACGCTCATCAGAAGATGCCATAGACTTCTTCGACTCTGCGAGCTCTGCTTCCAGCTCCTTGATGCGCTTCTCACGGTTAGCCAAGTCACGCTCTAGCTTGTGGGTGTTTACGTTTGCGCTTGTGTCCTCGCTTGTAGCAGAGTCCTGGGAAGATGTTTCCTCTTCTGCTACTTGGTCCTGGGACTGGGCTTCCTGCGTAGAGTCTTGGGTGTCAGAGTCTTTCTTTTCCTCTGTGACCTCGTCCGGTGCAGGAGATCCATTACGATGCATAGACCAAATCCTTTCAGTCAATCGCAGGTCCTTTTCCTGCGCTGAAAGAATTGTCTGTGAGTGTTAACAGCTAAAAGAAAACCCCGCTTGTGGCGGGGTTAGGAGTTAAGCTTTTATTTTTCCAATAGCGGAGTAAGTTCTTGCTCAGCCTTTTTAGTAGGACCATCCCAAGTGAAATACTCAGGACAGGATTTGTAAAGTTCTCTACGACGAATTAGCGCGACTTGTTCATCGTTTGGAAGCCCCATGAGAATGGCTATATTTTTTTTAGCATCAAGATTTTTGCCATATTTCTTAAGCAATTTTATATGCTCACGAGCATAAGAATTATTACCTCTGCTTAAAGATTCAAAAGAAATATCGAGTGATTCGCAAAGAATATCGTAATCAATTACCATGAGAGAGCCTCCTTTACCACAATATCAGCAATTTTGTTCTTACCAAATCCATTCACAGCGACAAATCTCAATGATTCAGCAAGAAGCTCTGAACCAAATTCATCTTTGAAATCATTATACTCTTTTCAGATAGGGTGAAATCCCCTCTAAGCATTCAATATTTTCCCCATTATCAAACTGTATTTTTCCGTCTAACTCATCGTAATAAACGAGTATGCCAGCATTTAAAAAAGCTGTCTCTAACTTTTGATTTAATTTTGATTGGACAAGACCATCCATTGGATTAGCTTTATAGGCTAACAGTTCATTTACTTCTTTATCCCATTCTTTCATCGTAGATAGCTTCCACTCTTTCGTGTGAGCTATCTCATGGAAAATAACTTGGATGCGTTCGTCTACTTTCTTCTTAAACAAAGAGCCAGAAACTTCAATAACAGCTGCTCCATCTCTACGAGATGCTTGAGCGAGCACACCATATCCAAGCTTGTTGTTTAGTTTAAAGGTCAGGGGTTGTTTAATGCTGTCGCCCATAAAGTTAAAAGCATGCTCAGACGCAACAGCAATTTGCTTTTGTATGTTTAGCGGGAAATCGTTCTGAGAAAAGTCAATGTTTACCTGCGTTCTCTCTTTGAATATGCCAGGAACATTTACATCTTTGCCAGAGTAAGCCTTCATAAGCTCTTTTGTATCCTTAAAAGAACCTTTAAAACTTACATTTTTAGACTGTCTAGCAAGAATCGGACGAGTTTTCAAAGCCCTAGGCTGCTTGCTTACCGCCCAAGCACGCTCACGCTCATAGTCACGGCGCAGGTGATTGTCATGTGTGAACTGGCGCAGCTTGTCTTGTAACTCACCAAGCCTAATGCGCTGCTTTACTGCGTCTGCTCTCACCTCTTGAAGGTAAGAGATCTCTCTCTTTTCTGACTTCTAATGAGACGCTCATATCTGCGCTGCTTCTGCGTGGCTGCGTAATACTCATCACTGGTCATGCCTGTAATGCGCTCTTGCTCTGAGTAGTCCATATCTGGAAGATGCGAATAGCCAGGAACATAAGGTGTCATGTAGTGGTAGCAGTTTGCACCGCAGAGACCTGTCACCGTGCCATAGCCTGTAGCATCAACAAGAGAAGGATACTCAGTGCTTTTGCCACTTCTGGAATACACTTTGCCTTGCCATTCTGCATGGCTTGGGCGTGCTCCAAAGTGAGCGTCAACAAAGACCAAGTCCCACTCCCACTCATCCATACGTTGCATGAGAAGGCGGTTTCTTGCTTGGTTAGCCTGGGAAACAATATGGCGTCTTAGAGCTGCGTCAATAGTTGTCTTAGTACCGCTGATGTAGTCAATGGTCTCAAGTCCTGAGTTGGCAAGTCGTGTAACACCACGCTCCATAACCGCTCGTGTTGGCTCTCCAGCTTGATGACGGGCGATTGCTTCAGCGGTTACGTCATACCAGAGTGCTGCTTGGTCTTTAGCAAGAGCAATGTTTTGACGCTCTAGGACCTCATTCATACCTTGCGCCGTCTGAGCAGCGATGATAGTTGCGAGGTTAGTCATGTGACGGCGTGAGCCCATCGCTCGCACAAATTGCCCCGCAAGCGCGTCATCAGTCTTTTTAAGGGCTTCTTTAAGACTTCACGTGTCTGCTTGTCGATGGCTGGGCGGTACTTGTAGTAGATCGCGAGAGCTTCTTCTCGAGAGAGCCTAGAGAGACGCTCAAAGTCTGCAATCTCTCGACCTCTAATAACTGCGCCATTAGTACGTACTACCTCATCAAGCAGATTGAGAAAGAAGTAGGAGAGTTCCTGTACATAAGCAGACTGTGCGCCTCCCACGAGACGCACAGCGATTTCTTCAGTCGGTTTCACGGTTACTCACCAAGGTCCGCGTCAAGCGAGACTTCGCCAGTCTCGCTTGTAAATGCCTTTGCGTCTTCCTCACTCATGCCTTGATACTTGACGAGGTACTTCCATTTGGGGCAAAGACCACGTGCAATGTCGTCCTTCATCATGTCACGGTCTGCCTTATCGTCTGAGATAACCGAGTCATCCCACAGAATGTCAACGGGCACAGGCTCATCTACCTTGTAGCCGTTCATTGCGCACTCAGCTGCAAACGCGCCCTGGACAAGATCTCGTACAGAGTTCTCAATGGAGTGCTCATGCTTTCTGATGGTTCTAATAAGCGTTGCGTTAGTGCTGACAACCTCTGTTGCCGTCTTGAGTCCTTGTCCAAGCGTAAATGACCAGTATCCAGCACCAAAGCCAGTTCTAAAGCCCAGGACAGCAAGAGCATTGTTAAATGCGGTAACCATGTCATCAATGTGCGTGTCAGGGTTGTAGACCGTCATAGGAGACTCTGCACTAATGCCAGCAGAGATTGGTGCAAACATAATCTGGTCCATAGTGTTTACAAACTTTGCCTTGCCGTCTTTGTCGCGCACAATAGCTTGCTCATCTACAATCATCTTTGGAAGTGAGACTCTGACTTGCCAGTACATCTGGTTAAATGCTTCATCTACCAGTCTGCAAGAGTCGCAGATATCCTCAATGACAGACGAACCAAGCGGTGTGAGCTCGTCATGAGAGTTGTACTTAGCCGGCTTAACAAGCGCATAGGTTGGCAGCGGTTGCTTGGTATCAACAAAGCCAGTAATGCCTTCAACCTCAACAGGGGTAATGCGATTCTGCGAGTTAAAGAGCAGCGTCTCCACCACGTGAGATTGTGTCTCTTGGTTGAAGTATCTAAGTTGCAACTGGTCGTAAAGCTTAGAGTTGACAGTTACCTTGGAAATGAATGCGCAGCCATCACCCAGAAGCGGAATAATCTGCCATGCCTTCATGGAGTCAATGCTGGTTGAGACGTTGCCCTCGTAGCCGTGGAAGTTAGCTACCCATGCGCCAACACCAAGCGCAAAGACGGTGCTAATGAACTCTGCTTGCTCATCTACAAAGTTAGGAATCGTGCGCTCTAACCAGTCATTCACTGCGTCTTCAGAGCTTGAAAGGATTGTGCCCTCGTTCATGACAAGGCTTGGAATCTCACTTGCAACCATAGAAGCTGGACTGATTGAGAGTCTGTCATACGAGTCAGCACCATTGTTAATAACGTAAGGCTGCTTGTAATACTCGTTATCATGTGTGAACCAGCCCCACCAGAGCTGCTGGAACTTGTCCATTGAGGTGTCCGGTGTAAAGCCACGCTTTCTTCAGGTACTTAAGTGCCCATTCTGGCTTTTGGATAGTAATCTTTGACAAGGTGAGACCCCTTCTCTTTACGTCAAGCTTCTGTCATTGATAAGCGTCATACACGCATAACGCACAGCGTCGATGGTGTGGTTATCAGCGTCTGGCAACTGCCCTGTGAGCTGGTTGTCCTTTGTCATCACATATGAGTAATTGCTGAACTCTCGTGCTGCAGTGGTGCAGCTGGAGTCAATCACAATCTTTGCGCGGTACTGCAACCACTTAATCGAGTTATGGATGTTGTGCGCACCTGTCTTGAGAGCACCACGAGCGTTAATGCCATTAGCTTTGAAGTCAGCAATACTTTTTGGCTCTGCGCTATCGCACCACACTGTGGCGTATGGCTCAGCGTCTTCAATGATGTCTTCACCGTCTTTAAGGGCGTTGCCCAGCTTCTCGCTTACAAGCTCAGCGGTATCTTGGTTAGAGAGTCCACACTTGACGAACTCGTCCAAGATGTAGAGTGTGCGAGTCTTTGCGTCATAGGCAATCTTTACCCAGGCGAATGGATCTTGTGAGAAGCCCCAGTCCACGCCATAGTAGTGGTACTCAAGCTTTTTGCGCTCTGCGTGTGTGATGTCTCTCACCTCAACACGGGTGAATACCTCAGAGCCAAAGCCTACTTGCTCACCCAGCCATTCATGGCGGTATGCTTCCTCGTCAAGTTCCTTGAGTGCTTCAGCGTCCTTGCGGACCTGCTCTGGTATCCACTCATGTGGTACATCGAGGTAGCTTGACTCAATGACGCGCTCCGGGTGTGTTGAGAGCAGGGTAGAGACGTGCTCATTTACCCATGCATCACGAGAACGTGGTGGGTTGTGGTCAAAGAAGCGAAAGTACACAGAACCTTCTGGAGCGTCACGAGTAACAGACTGCATAACCGTTCTCAGCTCGCCCCAGCCGTTGAATTGGTCCACCTCAGAGAACCACTGGTAAGCGTAATACGTTCCATTTGGTGCCTTGATAGCCTTTGTCTTCTGCGTATGGTCACCACCACGGAAGGTGATGACTTGACCTGTTGCAGGGCGCGTGAGCTTGTACGGACTCTTGGATGCTCTCCATTCATCACGAATGTTCAGCTTATCAATCGCCCAGAGCATTTGCTCAAAGACACCGTCTCCAATATCCTTGCCAATTTTTGGCATGATGAAGGCGGAGCGGTCTTTATGCTCCATGAGTCCTTGCATGATCTCTAAAGAGACCGTGGAACTCTTCAAAGAAAAACGCCCTCCCCTTAGCCACCATTCGCCTCCCACATCCTGTGCGATTGCACGATGCAGTGAGAGAAACGGTGGTGCTAAGAGAAGGGCGAAGTCTGCCACGAATGGCTTCTCTTCTTCTTCCACATCTTCTGGAATTGCGTCCAGGAGCGTTCTGCCAATGGAAGAGATAGCAGTGACGGCAGTCTGATTCACTCCTGAGTCAGCAATAGACTCTTGCGCCATTGCAAACGTCTTGCCCATGCCGTTTAAGACTTGAGCACGGGTGATAGTTACTTTCTTTGAAGCGCGTTCCTGGAGGTCTTGAAGCCTTGCCTTTATCTTGCTGTCAGCTTCTAGCCTGCAAGCAGCTTGGTCAACCGTATCTGGCTTCCACTTTGAGCGGTGCGGATAAGCTTCCAGCATTGCCTGTCGCTGACTCTTGCCAGCAACTCGTGCAAGCACATACTTTTCATGATTTGCGTTTGTGAGTGGTTGCGTCTTCAATGCCTTTGACCTTTGCTTTTCGCTCCTTCTTCCTCTTCATCTTAAAGGCAAGCTGACGCTCCAAATTCTGCTTGCGCTCAAGCTCTTGCGTGTGCTTTCTCAAGTATTCACGCTCATCAAGCGCACACTCCTTGCAGAGTCCCCAACGCTTCGCATCTTCTGCATCGACCCACACAGGATGCTGCCCACACTTCTGGCATAAAGGCACAATGCCTTCTGTGCGATACCTTCCGTAGCGGTGGCGCACCATAGTGATTGCTTGCACGGAATGCGTTGGAATAAGCTCATGGAGTTCCTTGGCAGTCATGGAAGGGTTTCGCCAAAGCGTTTCAAGCTCTGACCAAGTCCAAGACTGGTATGTCCGTCTCCCTCTTTTTTTAGATGATGAAAGAGATGAAACATTTATTTCATCTCTACTCTTACGCTTGCTCATTGAGCTTCTCCCTTTGCGTGAATAGTCTGTACGCATGGTTACAAACCACCTGTGGCTCACGTTGGAGTTTTTGGACAGCGTCTCTAAGATTGCAACAATGAGTGCGTCTTCTTTCTCACTCCAAATTCTGTGAGAGCGTGTGAGACTTGTCTTGCTCTTGAGTCCCTTGCTTCTTGCAAACACTTTGATGTCAGTAATTGAGCGATTGGGCATAAGACGCTTGAACCCTGACCACGTAGGACCATGCTTGGGAACTTCTCGCTCAATGATTGCAATCTCTTTAGCCGTGAAGGGGGAGTGATCTAGTTCTTCATAGCTGCGTCTAAATCCGTTCACTTAAGCTCTCCTTTTTCATAAAGAGAGCGAGTCATTTCAACTCGCTCTCTTAGTTCCTCTTTTTTCAATTCTCGCTCCGATACATTTGGAGCGTGTGCGTTTCGCTTAAATATCGCTTTATCGCTATCTGAGAGACACGCTAAGGCGCAAACTCTCTTATCGTCAATAACTCCAGCCAAGGCGCAACTAGATTCGCATAGAGAGCCTGTGAAGGGGCATAGAAGATATTTGACCTGTTTATGCAATGGAAACACCTCCGTTCTGAATAAATGTTGAATATGCGCCCTTAAGTTTTGCGGGCACTAAAATGCCAGTTCTACCTGCTTTGTTCTTTACTGTGTGTAGTGCTACCTCTTTGAATTGAGGAGTATCAATCTCACCTTTTGTGAGTATCAGTGCTGCCCAGGACGCATAACCTACAACACCAGAGCCACGGAACCAATCGAGTGATGGCTCATCCTTTGCGTCAAGCTTCTTCAAGCTTGAGAGCACAAGGAAGGGTATTTGCGTGTCAAAGGCAAGCATTTGAAGGTTTGTAGCAACTTGAGACACTCGTGTGTATTCTTGCTTGTCAATGTCTGGAGTGCCTGTCTGATACTGCTGAATGTAGTCAACGATGACGAGGTCTGGCTTATCTCCATCTGCCATAACGGTGCGCACAATCTCTTCTATTCCTGTAGTGGTTGCTATGTTGTCAAGGATTGCGAGATTAGGTGCGACCATGTCCTCATAGATGGCAGCGTCAGCAAGTACAGCATTGGAGTGTCTTGCATTGAATGCATACGCCGAGAGGTTCTGTAGTCCTTCTGGCAGCTGTAATTCGTTGCCTGGACCTTTAATGACTGTGGACCACTCAAAGGGAACAACCGTGAGCCCTTGACGCTTGAGTCCTTGATTCTTCATTGACCAACAACTCATGGAACGTGCTGTGATATTGCCCCACGTATCATCCAGGGTAAAGTAGATAACGCGCTTACCGCTTTCTGCCACTTCCGTTGCGATGTGTACAGCAAGCGAAGACTTACCAGCGGACGCTACACCGCCAAGAATGGTGAGTCCTGGCATAAGACCGCCTGAGAGTGCATCGTCTACGATAGTGTGCGTCTTGAGTGGCTCTTTTGCTGCAAGATAGCATTCAACATCCCAGCCATACTTTGGGCGGTTCAGCTGGCGCAAATATTCAAACGTCATTTGCGCTCACCTTTACCCTCATTGTTTTCCCAGTAGCTTGCAACACGCTCTTCTGGTGTGAGGTCATCAATAACAGCTCGCATCATCAAATCAAAGTCAGGGTCAGTCTCATAGATATAATCGAGCGTGCAATCCTTCTGCATGGCGGTCGCCGAGCGTTTAGCGAAGGCGTAGACCGCCATGACTGAAAACTTTTCTTTTCCGTATACGTAACAAGTAAGAGAGAGATTCTTTAAGGAATCTCTCTTACTATCTGTATTCTGATGTGTATCGGTTTTTGCTTGATTTTTGATACACCCCTGTATCGGTTTCCTATGGGTTTTTGATACACCCTGTATCGGTTTTTCGATACACCCCTCAGCGAACCACCAAAATGTTCTTAGTGGTGTTTTGCCGTCTGGTGTAGTACCTACTGACACAATCAGTTCACGTTCTTCACAGTATTGAATGAATCTCTGCGCTGCTGGTACTGAACAATCACAAGCCTTAGCGATTGTGCGAACTCCAAGCCTAAAAGATGGAATGTCCCCAATGTCTCTGATTTGTGAGTAACAGAAGAGGAGCATGGTCGCCCTTGCCCCTCTCGTCTTGTCGCTGAAGTTCTCGATGATGCGTCCAAGATGGCACGCAGCTGTTGTGTCAAGTTTCGCCCATCCGAGTCCGTCTGTGTAATCAGCCACGTGCCACCTCCTTTTCTACCTCATGGCTTCTAGAATGGGATATCCTCGTCTGCGAGCTCAATGGCAGGTGCAGGAGCGTCAATGACTGCATTGGCAGCGTTTGCGCGTGCTTCTGCGACTCCATCAGCTTCGTATGGCTCTGCGTTTTTCTGGTCAAAGTTGCCTTCTGCTGCGTCTTTGCCTGGAATGAATGCGTTGACATCAACTGCTGTCTTAACCTTGCCCTCGCTGTTGACATAGGAGCGATGACGGATGACAACTCCGAGAAGCTTGCCAACGAGTGTCTGCTCTGCTCCGTCCTTGTCCTCGTAGACAAATGCCTTGGCACCCTTGCCTTGAGCGGTGTTCTCAACTGCTTCTGTGAGAGCCTTGTAACGTTGCTTGCCAAAGTCAGTTGTGCCAGTAAAGTAAATGCGGAATGAGTGCTTCCAGTCGTTTGTGGTGTCTGCAAGATCTGCTGTGAAAAGAAATGACTTAGTCTCTGCGTTCCAGATGTCATAGACGAACTCAAGGTATGGCTTCTTCTCGTCTGTGTGGTCCTTAACACGTACAATTTTTGCAACGTATCCACCTGGCTCGAGCATGGAAGAACCGCCGTTAGATGCTACTACTTTGTCAAAGTTACCGAATGCCTTCATGATTTTTCTCCTTAGAAAATAGTGAATTAAAAATGGGGAATTAAGCGAGTGCTTTCATATCCCAGTAAGCACGAATAGTGCTGTCAACCTCTTTGAGGTCATTGTCAATTACCAGCTCATCAAACATTCCCATAGGGGATTTGGCGGGCGTAGAGCCGTCTGTCTGTGTGATGAAGTGATAGCCTGTATCATCCCGCTCAGTGATGAGTACGATTGGAAACATTCCCTCAATGCAAAGTTGATTGTCGAGCATTTTGCCAATAGTCTTTGGCTTTAATCTCCCTGCATCGTCATAGTCAGGATGCATAAAAAAGTAAACAATTGTATTCTCGTCTGTGTTGTTAGCAGCTTCCAAAAGTTGCTCAAAGTCAACTGCCATTGACGTGAACTTGTCATAGCCTTTCTCATTAGCCTTAGCAAAGCTTTGGAACGCCATCAAGTAGTTCGCATCATCGACTACATACGCTTTGAGCTTGTTAGCTTTGAGAGACTGCTTCATCTGAGCATACGTTGGATGGTCTACTTTGCTCATCTTTCCCCGGAAGGGAAGTGGCTTGCCAGCCACGTTGAAAATGCCAATCTCTCTAGGCTTGAAGTTCCTTAAGCTGGTTGACTTACCTGTGCCAGAATGTCCGAGCACAAGAACTGATACTCCCATGATCTACTCCTTTCTTAAAACTTGTATTCTTTCTCCGGGTGTCCTGCTTCGTGGTATTTGCCGTGAAGTCCATTTGCTCTGACACACTCCATGAAACGCTGGCATGCGTGACTCATAGACGCAGACATATTCGTGGTAGAACTCCACGTATTCTGTGCCAGGAGCTGTTGTGTGCTTCATGGTTGGCTTCCTTTGATAGAAGTCCCATGCGGTCGAGTGGACCGCATGGAATTGAGCTGGTGTGTACGTGTAAAGACCAAAGCAGACCGAGTCAAAGTCAATGCGCCAAATTCTTATGAGTCGCACATCTTCTGCGTTGGGCTCAACGTACTCAGTTGGCTCTAGCTGGCTTCATCTTGACTCAGCTGCTTCGTCGAGACATAAAAGCCTATGTTTGCGTGCTCACGCTTTGGGTAGTACCTGGATGCATGGTTGCAGTAAGGGACATCTATGACGCCAGCCATGCTCATCGTGCTCAAGTTCAAAGGCTGTGTCTCCCCAACCATCATTGAGACATTTAGGGACAAGCCCATTAGTTGTCACCTCTCTGCGTCCGTTAACAGTCCGTTTGATGACTCGTCATCCATTCGAGAATCGTAGCCAATCGCACTTTTGATCTTCCGCTGTCTGCGTCGATCATCCGCAGGTCTGAATAATTGACTCGATCCTTAGCAAACTCAGCCTTGATTTCCTTCATCGTCATCTGTTGCGAGACGCAACATTGAATGCGATCTTCCGATTTCTTCAGTCATTAGTCCCTCCTTTCTGACAAAACCTGCTTGTGAGGATGAATGTGAGCGCAACCGTTCCAACGCCAGCTGCAACCGCAATGACTGCGTCATCACCCGTTGCGGGAAGAGCTGCTTTCTTAGCTTTCTTTGCCTTCTTCGCTGGCTTTGCTGGCTCAGGCTTAGGCTGTGGCTCTGGGTCTGCGTCCTGTGGGGTTGGCTGTGGCTGTGGTCCTGGATTAGGCTCTGGTGTTGGCTCTGGAGTAGGTGGAGTCTCCGGCTCTGTTGGTCGGTTATCCCCGTTACCGTTGCCACCAGAATCCGCTGCAACGTAAGTCCAAACGCTTGAAGCTTGCTTCTCAGCTGAGTACAGCGTGATGGAGTTCTTAATGCGTGGATTCTTGGTTGTGCGGTAAATGAGGAAGTACTGCTCACCGTTAGCCATTGCATTGTGCAGGTTCAGAGTGAATGTTGAGCCATTGATGTTTGGCTCATCGATTTGCACTGGATTCCAGCCATAAGAGTCATCGATTGCGCCGTACTCGTCCATATGCACCCTGTAGAGCTTGAATGAACCAGGAACATAAGAGCCAGCTTCGATTGAGTCTTCCAGGATGACATTGGTAAGGTTCATCTTGTCGACGTTAAGGCGTACCTTCCATTCAATGGTGTCTGCGTCTGTGTCTGCAACGCCCCACTTGGCAATGACCTCGCCTGTAAGGACGTTTGGGCGCTCTGTGTGGACTGTGAAGCTTGCAACTTGACCGGTTGAAGTCTGAACGATGCGGAGCTCTTCATGATCTAGTCCGTTATCTTCGCCAATCCATGTCGCCAACCAAATGGAACCCTTGATATTGTCCTTGCCTTCAACGTAGTTGGTAAAGGTGACGTGGCATGTCTGAGTGAGCGGGTTTACCTCAGCAACCGCGCAAACTTCGCCGTTTGGCGTGTAGAGGTTGAAACTTGTTGCTGCGTCATCTGGGAAGCGTAGGAAAGTTGGAAGTTCGATGTCAAATGAATCGCCGTTATGCAATTCCTGCCCTGTTGCATCCCAGTTGATATTCATGTAAAACTGTGAGTGCAAGCCAACTGAGTTGACTGGTTGCTTCTCTAGGTTGGTTACTTGGAAGCTCGTGAGCTGGACTGGCACTGTCTGAGCCTGTGCGAGTGCTGGCACAAATACCAGCACCGCGAATACGCAAACAGCCAGCCATTGAAGCAATTTCTTCATGGTTTAAGCCTTTCTATTAGGTTGTTAGAAAATGGGGAATTAAATAAATCGGTATTTATCCGAAGAAGCCGCCCCAATAGAGCAGCAAGAAAGAAAACACTGTACTAATTGCTAAGGTGTAGGCATTGTGCGGCTCGCGTGGTTTGCCGTGGTTGACAATCTCGATTATCAGTCCAATAACCGCGAGAAAAACCAAATAAGCTGTGGAATACCAAGGTTAATTGTCATTTATCCATCTCCAAAAATCGGTATTTATTGCAGTAAATCGTGACTTCCTGCGATCATTGCTACGAGCGTCTCCAGCGTCATTGTGACGTAGGGTATCACCGAATGATTTCTCTCCAACGCCCTTGCGCTTGTGGATTACTAAGCCAAATTCTGCGTCTGCGTTGCCACGCTCTACTTCGGCTTCCTTGAGCCACTTTGGAAGTTCCATGCGCGTGCAATTCTTGCATTCCACGACTACGGGAAGACCACGAAAGAATACTCCTGCGATGTCTCCTCTGTCGTGTATGCCAGCTGTTGTTCTGCGCTCAATGCCAGCTCCTAGACGTGAGCTAAGGTACTCTGCGACTTGACGCTCAAACGCTGTGCCTTTCTGCTTTTTTTGTTTGCTCAATCCTGCACCACCTCTGAGTCGCTGGCTTCGATTTCTTTCTTAAAAATCTGCCTTGAACTTGTCGAACAGCTGATTAGTCAGCACTGTGCCCTCGTCAACTCTATCCCATACATTTCCGTTCGGACCCATGTCTCCGCCGTGCACGATGAGGTCGTAGGCGAAACGGTCTACAACGTCACCGTCCTTGAGCGATTCAACCCATGCAACCCACACAGGATCTGGCTCGTACATCGGTTCAATCAGGTCGGCTAGACGCTCAAACATATCGCTATAATCGTGATGCTCGATGTTTGAGAAAAATCTCATCTTTCAGCAAGTCTCTGAACTGCTCGGCATATTGCACACTACGACCTGAATAATCTGCGAGATTGCGCAAATTCTCTGCTATATCTCTGCGGTCTTGATATGTAACCCTACTCATTGTTATCACCTAGACGCTCTAAGTCGTTAGCGATATGAACCAATTCACGCGAAGTATACGGTGACATTTCGCTATGGTCATTTCTTAATACATCTCTAATACGTTGAGCAAGTGATTTGGCTGTTACAGGCTGTTTGTGAGTTAGGGTTTCAGCATATGCAAGTATATTCGTGGTTTTCCCGTCCACTTTCAAAATAATATTTTGGTCAGTTGACATATAACCAACTACTTCATACTTTAAGTTATCGTCATCGTATACGGTGTCACCAATACGGATAACCTCGCCGTCTTTATCGACTGGTAACTCAATCATGTTTGACGTGTCGCATAGGTCGATTAGACGTCTAAGAATCGTATCGACATCTTCCCTATATGGCGTGATATCTTGTGCTTCCTTGCCAAAAACCGCTTTGTACAAGTCGTAAACACATACATCGTTGCATTTGTTCAACCTCTCGGCGATTGCTGCACGCTCTTGTTTAGTTAGCACTTCCACCATCTCCTAGAAGTCCATAGATACGTTGTGGCAGTTGACCTTGGTAAGCGTCTGCTACCTTGTCAGCGTCAACTCTAAGCGTAGTGCCAAGCCAAGACTCAGCAACTTCACGCTTGACCATCTCGCAACCTCCGGGCAGCTCGCCGTCTTGCGTTGCACACTCAAGCACCTTGTCTGGATAGAGCGTGATAAGACGTGTGAGCGTGTCAATGCCAGAATCACTTGTCATGATCCAGTCAACAAACTCAGCGACACTCTTAACCTGTGGTACAACTTCAACCTTTGGCTTTGAGAGCCTTGCTGATACTGTGCCAACCTTCTTGCCGTTCACTTTGAGGTCAAGCTTGGAGACCCCCATTTGCACGTAAAGGTTGCGCAACTCGTCATCAAGCTGAGTACGCAGGTTGTCTGCTGCATGTGCGTCAAGTGCTCCTTGACCTTCTTCTGTAGAGCCGTTAGGAATGCAACTCGCTCGACTAGCAGCTCACGTTCTTCTTTGTTCATAATCAATCCTTTCTTAGCTGGCTGAATCAGCAAGCCATCTATCCATTTCATCGCAGGTAATCATGTAGCCACGCTCTTGTCCCGCTGGCTTAATAAACTTGAGTGCTCCTGCCTTATGCTCTGCTCTGAGCATTGAGCCTGGAATACCAGAGTATTTAGAGGTTTGAGCAATCGTGTAAGCCAGCTGTGGTGGCAGTCCTGCAAGTACTGCTGCATTAAGCGAGCGGGAGCCGTTCACGGTTCCTGTCTTCTCTGCGAGCTCACGCTGCGCTTCAGCGGACGCGATCATGAACTTCTCAAAGAGCTTTGCGAGCACGCTCACGTCTGCGGTAATCTCTTTCTGCTTCGTTGATGTCATAAATCCACCTCCAAACAGGAATAGTGATTGCTACATAGGGGAGAAGCCCAAAAACGCCACAAACTGAGAACGTGGCATAAATAAGAGCAAATAAGATGCCTGTCATTGCAGAGCAGATGTAAGCTCCAACGGCAATCTTCTTGAATTGAAGCGGTATACTCTTCATATGTTCACCTCCAGGGAGAACAGAGCCCTTACGCTATGCGACAGTGTGAGGGCAAACTTTTAGATTTGGTTAATAAATAAGTCCCGCAAAAGCGAGAGCAGATACTGAAAAAGTAAGTGCAAAAATGCATATCAACAGTGAATTTGCAAAAATGCTGTAAACTGAGCACGCAAGAGACAGAATGGAAACTAGACAAGAAAGCATACGGATTGGATGTTTTCTAATGGATGATTTAAGCCCTCTACAAAAAGCAGTTAATGAAACTGTTAAGCCTTCTAACTTTTCCAAAATCCATACTCCTTTCGAGGATATGACAGACGTCAGCGAGTTGCTGCAACAAACCAGGGAAATACAGGACTGGAGTATTGCTAAAGCTGCTGATCTAATTGACCCAACACCACTTGATGAGCAATTGCGCATTAACGAGTTGCTGGTTGTCTTAAGAGAACAAGCTCGTGTTTTGAATGCTCAAAATGAAGCATTTAGGGGATATGTAGAAGACGCAAGAAAAGAGACGTGGTTCTCACGTATTGTTTCAGTCGTCTCTGTCGTTATTGCTCTAGCATCTTTGCTTGTAGCTGTTTTTACACTTGTGCCTAAATAATTACTCGCATAGAAACAAAGCGTCTATGCACGCTCTTCACGCTTAGCGTGGCGGACTGTAAGGTCCTACATGGTTATCACTACGACCATGCAACGTTATCTGGCTACCGTTAGCCATTCACTTTATTGCGACAGGTACTCACCAACTCAAGAAGCTGAGCAAGTGTTGTTGTTTTCCCTGTAACGTTTTACGTCTATCCGGTTTTCAAAGTACACTCCGAATAGTTCAAATGAGGGGGCTTGGAAGGAGAGAAATGAAAGATTTCAATGAGTTTTTGGATCTGATTTGTACTGATGAAAAACAGGAGGAAATCAACAAAATCACGCTCAAGGAACTTGGACGATACATGGATAGTGAGAGGACGATGTCAAAACTAGAAAGAAATGATGATTCTAGCTATTTCTAGAATGCGAGTCAAAGCATCGACATCTTCTTATGCTGAAGTTTTATCACCAGTGGAGTGTCTGAGCAGTAACTTCTTTAACCAATTCGCCGATTGGTCGATTGAAGCCACGCGTGTGTGTTAGGCTATCGACGCTGTAAGTCTCTTCAGGGAAGTATTGATAAAGCCATTTGCAGAATCGTTTAAGCAGTCTTTTGAACATAGAGCCTCAATTCTGCCCCCTCATTTGAACTATTCGGTTTACAAGGTGCATAAAAAGCAGGATGGAAAATACCTATTTAACGTTAGTTAAACTAGCATTTCGACCGAAAAAAATACTCGCTAACTACGGCTTAAAACAGCGCAGATACGTCTAGCTTGCAAAACGGTTGCAATGGCTGGATTTTCTTCAATTTTTCTATAGGTTTGACGAGAAATACCCAGTTCATCAGCCATTTCCTGCATTGTAATACCAGCAGCTTTGCGGGCTTCAAAAAGTGATTCATTTCGTCTCATGCTTAATACCTCCTCTCCAAGTCGTTTAATTTGATTGATTAGTATGCTAGATAAACTAGCATTGTATGTCAAGAGATTTTAACGTAAAATGTTAAAAAAACTTAACGCTGAGAGGAAACCTCATGGCTATCAGGGAAAATATTATTAAGCTTCGCGAGATGAATCAGATTACCCAGGAGCAGCTTGCTAAGATTGCGGGTGTCTCAAGAGGTGCTGTCTCTCAGTGGGAGGGTGGATTCTCTGAGCCACGCATGGGGGCAATCCAGCGCATGGCTGACCACTTCAATATCTCCAAGAGCAACATTATTGAAGACGGCGGAATGAACGCTTGCTACCGCTCAAGTATTCCAGGGGCGATGAAAGCAATCTCTAATGGCGAATCATATTTGCCTCTTGTATCTCTAGGCAGAGTACATGCTGGAGTACTTGTAGATGAAGAAGTGTGTGAGAAGACTGTAAATGTACCTTCTAACATTGCTAAAAATCACCCTAGTGCAATGGTGTTAGAAGTTGAAGGCAACTGCATGAACCGCGTTATCCCAGAAGGCTCCCATGTCCTCCTAGACCCAACAATTACGCCTTCTAATGGATCTATTGTCGTGGTAGAAACCGAAGATTATCAAGCCATTATGAGACGTTGGTACAAAGGTAACAACTCTCTTATGCTCACCGCTGACAGTTATGAAGAATTTGAAGACCTTATTTTTTTACTGGCGATGAACAGTCTATTAAGGTCATCGGTACTGTTGTGTGGTTCCAAGCAGCTAAAGAATTGAATTAGGTTGTATGGTATTTAGTGCCATTTGGCTGGGAGATATAGAGGGAGGGGAGATGTCACTTGAAGCTGAAGAGTTGCTGAGAGAGCTTATTGCTCAAATGGATAGAGCGGGGCACGTATCTTGCACAAATACGCAATCTATCGCATTCCATGAGCTTGATGAAAGCGGGATGTTTTCTAAAGTAACTCTTTATAAAAGTGGTGGTGGATATGTAGGGCTGTCTACTAAAGCTATCCGCTATTTTGAAGAGAAAGAAGCTGAGCAAAAACGCTTAGAAGAACAAAGACTAAGCGAGAAGAAAGCAGAACAAAGCAAGCTCCTGCATGACGTTTTGCTGGTTGTTTTAAGTGCGGTGTTAGCTTTTCTACTTCAACTTTTAGCTTCTGCCATATTCCCTAAAGTTTAATAAGCAGTAAGAAAAAAATTGCTGACAGTACAACGATGATGACAGAAAGATGAATCTCGTACTTATCCATAGCAAATCTCCTCTCTTATTTACTGAGAGCATAAGAGGGGAGTAACGGAATAAAAAAGCTCCCTGCGTCCGCCAAGACAATACAGGGAGCAACCTCCACATCTCGTTAGGAAGGTATATACATTATGCCACGTAAACGTTCTTCATGGGGTTCAAACCAGCCAATGGGTCCTGGGAAGCGCAGAATCCGTTATATGGCTGACACGGGAGACGGCAGAGGGATTCACAAGACACTCTGAGACCGTCTACGGCACACGCAAACAAGCTGATGAAGTATTAGCTCAAAGACGCATAGAACACTGCCAAGACAAGCCTGTGCCAACGCTACAGCGCGCATATGAGACGTGGCTTATTCCAGAAATGAAAGATAAGCTTAAACGTAATGAGTTAAGAGCAAGCTCATACAATCTATATAAAAGGCTATGGAACTGTCATGTAAAGCCTGTGTTTGGCAGCGTACCAGTTAGCGCAATCAAGCCAGTTGATATTCAAGAGTGGCTGCTTGGGCTTAAAAAGTCATCAGCGGATAAATCCCTTATGCTCCTAAGACAAGTGCTTGATAAGTGCGTTATGTTGAGACAATCCAGGCTAATCCCGCTGCAGTGTCCTTTAGAATGCCTAAGACAGTGACAGAGCGGAATAAAGAAGTCTTTGCTTTGAGAGATCTCTTGAAAGCTATTGAAGCTGTGAGGGGAACTCCAGCGTATTACATAGCTATATTGTGTGGCGTTGGCTCATGCAGAGTTGGCGAAGCTATAGGAGTTAAAGCAGAAGACATCAAGCCTTATGTTTACAAAGGAAAAACGCTTGCAGTCATAGACTTACAGCGTCAATATTCATGTGCAAATGAAGTGAATGATGTCCTGAAAACAGGGAACAGCAAACGACCAATTATCATCCCAGAACCATGGTCAAAAGAGCTCTTAGAGATTCAAAGCGGATGGCTGGTTGATAAAGGTAATGGGAAGCCAATATCTCAATATGTTATGAGGAATATATGGCATGATGCGCTTGTTGCTCATGACATTGATATAATTCCGCTGAAGAACTTAAGGAATTCTTGGCGTACTATCATGCGCTGGGAATTGAAAGTTGACGCTGATTATGTTGAAAGAATGATGGGTCATGCTGGAAAAGAATGTTGGAGAGATCTATTACGACAGACCGCAATGGCAACAGTTTGCTGATGTTGTAGGGGAAGCGTGGATAAAAGTATTTTGAAAACGCTTAGGACATTTTAGGACACAAACTATTTTTACATAGCTATTTACCTGCGGTTTTTGTAATGATGCAGTAACTTTGGTA
>BNJU01002488.1_pt1 | contig 64629 bp, 80 predicted proteins | sample 8539281 | NCBI WGS metagenome assembly BNJU01 (sample SAMD00202456, study PRJDB9452) | human saliva metagenome | isolation source: human saliva | place: Japan
TGGAAGTTACGTATTGCTCCTCAGAATGATTACACAGGAAGGCTTAATGGCGGCCGGTATGATAATTACGAAGCCTCATGACCTTTCCTTCAGATTGGAGTTCAGGAAGCGGTTTGGCACTCTTTGCTTCCTTGCTATTGCTATTATGTATATAGTACAGACCTTTAAGATCTACTGAAAAGAGACTTAAACGGTGAGACAGAGACTTTGGAGTTGCTATATCACTGGGCATTATAGGTTATCTCTTTGCGGGAATCTTCAATGACTCCTGTGTGCCCTCGCACCTCTTTACTGGGTGTTCTTTAGGGTGTTGGCTATGGAATCAATGCTTATATTGCTAAAAAGGATAATGTAGGAGAGTGAAACCAATGAGGAAAAATAGTTAACTTTTACGCTAAAAACCAGCAGTTTATAAAGAGGGACTCTAATCATCCCTATACGACCTTGTGGTCGTATGGGTTCTGGGAGTCCTTGCTGCTAGATTTGACTTAGTTTTAGCAAGATACCAGTATATTTTACCGGAGAATATACAGAGTGTACTCCGCACAAATATGATTGCAACAGTTCTCATTTTTCACTGAATCATCTCTACACCAGCCTTTGGGCTTATGCCGGCGTTGTAGAAATGCAGAGATCATATTGCTGTTATGAGGCTACGGCTGGAAGTAGTCATAGCTTTGATAAAAAGGACCAAAAGGATGAAGGGCGTCTTTCTCCAAGAACCTACCACTTCCTATACTTCTTTATACTTTTACTGTTAACTGAATTCCTTTCTCTACAGAACGGTAAGGATGCAGATAACCAGCAGAGTGACGACTGGTAATGCACAGACCTCGAGGGTGATGCTGGTTGGTGCAGGAGACCAGGACTAGTCGTAATAAGAGATGTCCTCTCAAGTGCCAGCGCGTGATGAAGGAGCTGTTGCATGCATAGATGATGATAAGAACAGGTAGGAAGCTATATAGCGGAATCAAAGGTGGTCGGAGACAGATATACCATCCCAGAAAATGCCCGAAGTATAAGATAAAATGAGATAATCATAGCCATACCTTCTGCAAGCAGAGAAGGAGCTTAGCGAGCTTATAGGTCTCTTGTACCGACACTGGGCTGCAAGCTAAAAATCACTCCTAGCGTAACTACGAGATCATGGAGGGCCACGTATCTGCGACTCTGCTTCGTGATGTAAGCGTGGAGGATCTGCTTGGAAGAGAGCCTGTAAATGTTGAGCTTGACCTGGTTATGGGCTATGTGAAAGACAAGACGGTTCTTGTGACAGGCGGAGGCCGCTCCATAGGAAGCGAGCTTTGCAGGCAGATAGCAGGACATAAGCCAAAGCAGCTCATCATAGTAGATATATACGAGAATAATGCCTACGACATAGAGCTCGAGCTTAGACATAACTTCCTGGAGCTTGACCTGCTTTACTTATAGCCTCTGTGCGTAATTTGGACAGAGCTTGATTCTATTTTTGCAAAGTACAGGCCCAATCTTGTCTACCATGCTGCAGCACATAAGCACGTACCTCTTATGGAAAACAGTCCCAATGAGGCTATCAAAAACAATGTCTAGGTACATACAACACTGTAAAAACCGCAGATAAATACAGAGTGAGACAGATTTGTGCTTATATCTACTGACAAGGCTGTAAAACCCAACCAATGTAATGGGTGCAAGCAAGAGAATCTGTGAAATGATAATCCAGACATTCGGCCATCATTCAAAAGACAGAGTTTGTCGCAGTAGGTTTGGCAATGTGCTTGAAATTAACGAAACGTGATCCTCTCTTTAAGAAGCAGATTGAAGCAGGAGGACCTGTTACAGGTTACGCACCTGACATTATCATGATGCTTTATGACTATACATGAAGCTGTTTCCTTGTGCTTCAGGCAGGAGCCTATGCTAAGGGTGGAGAGATATTTATCCTGAAATGGGCGAGCCAGGTGAAGATTCTTGACCTTGCAAAGAATGATAATCAGGCTCTCGAGGCTTTGTACCTGATAAAGGATATAAAGATTGAGTTACAGGACTTAGACCCGGAGAAGCTATACGAGGAACTTCTTATGGAGGAAGAGGGGCTCAGGATACGGAGATAAGCTCATCACATAGGGCGGGCAATAGATATGGATGAGAAAATTTAAGACTGAGCTTGAAGAGTTATAAAGACTTGCCTTTACTGAGCCTTCAGGCGAAAAGATAGAGAAGAAATAAGGAAAATCGTGCCTACATATAAAGGATGAAAAGATGCCAAAGAAATTATTTAAGAAAAGAAGATGGAGAGCAAAGGCCAAATCAGACCATAATGGAAAAAGGGGGCTTAGTTTTTCCTCTCAAATCGTATCTACAGACGGAGTTATCTGCCTTGTGCTGGGGATAATATGTATAATTATGCTGATTGCAGCTGTTGTAATATCAACCCTGCACAGAGGAGCAGACTGACATCTATGTGGGGACCATGGGTGATTGGATTTTGTGATTTCACTTACCTGCTTTATTATCTCGCTAAAAACTATGAATGATGATATATGGCAGAAACCATACCCAAAAATAGCTGTAGGAATCAACTTCCTGGCGCTTCTAATCTATCTTGGACTTTATGCTTATGGCTTGTTCATTGGAATGGTATAGAATGTTCACAATTTGTTAAAATTAATTACAAACGGGCTTCATATTTGTACGGTATACTCTAGACATCAGTTAAGGAACAGCAGATAAGTTCCAAGCTGAGTATAAGTTACTAGATTCCCAATTTGTATAGATTTACTCATTTGCGTTGGTGACTCCGTTTACCAACCTCCTCTCTTTTTATAAGGATGAAAGCAGGTCGCTTGTTTTTGGCCTGAGACAGCGCCTAGCGGCGCACGTCTCTAACGGGTTAAAGTCCCGGAATCCGCCCGGCAGTGGGAAGGATATAGCCAGCTGAAAGGCGTCGAGGGTGACCTCGAAAATTCTGAAAGGAAAGCTGGATATGAGGAAGATACTTAACTGCTCAGCGACCGTCTCTGGTCTGACGAACAGAAATCTCTCATATGAGGTTATGCATGAGGATAAGACTGCTGAACAAAGCCATAGTCCAATAACTACACGGAATCATGAGATGATAAAATGAGGCAGATAGATGAGGAAGACGTGTGGTACCTAGGAGCTGTGTGATAAGCCTTTGAAAGAGGTAAACGTTGCTAGAGAGCAATGCTGAACACATAGAAGTCTGCAGAGGTCATAGTGGTCGAGAGACAAAGGACCGAATCAATAGGAGTCTCAAGTATAACTGAGAAAGGAGGAATGACTAGTTATGGCAGAAAACACTGAGAACGGTGGCTGTTTGCAGAGAGATAGTGCGAGATGTGAAGGGTGATGCAAAGCGCGCAGGTCATTCAATCTGATATGGAAAAGAAAGAGACAGTGCACAGCCGGCTCTGGAAGCGATACTGTATAGGACTAACTTTAACAGAGCGTATAAGAGAGTTAAGGCAAAAACAAGGGAGCACCCGAGTTGATGGAATGACGATCGAAGAGGCACTCCATACCTTCAGGAACATCAGCAGAGTTAACTAACACGTATTTATCGTGAGTATACTCCGTCTCCAGTAAGACGAGTTGAGATTCCCAAAGCAGATGGTGGTGTGCGAAAAGCTTGCATACCAACAGTGATAGACCGCACACTTCAACAAGCGATAACACAACAGTTAGTGCCAATCCACGAGCCATGCAGACGGCAGTTACGCGGCTACCGCCAAACAGAGACGCAAAAGGAGCAATACTAAAGGCTAAAGGAGTACATGACTGAACGGCTACACATATGCGGTGAAGTTCTAGACTTATCGAAATGTTTCGATACAATCAGCCACGAGATTCTTGTCAACCTTCTGAGGAAAACGTAAAAGATGAACGTGTGGTGCAACTTATCAAGAAGGTACTTAAAAAGTGGCGTTATGGAGAAAACTGGAGTGGTTATCGAAACAGAGGAAAGGGTCGCCACAAGGAGGAATCTATCCCTTTGCTTGCTAAACATCTACCTCAATAGAATCTCGACTGAGTTCTTGAAAGAGGTGTCCGAGTGCATAAGATATGCAGATGACATAGTGCTTCTTGCAAAAGCAAAAAGGGCATCTGGGAGACTCTTAGAGCAGTACGAGGTATCTTGAGGAGTAAAGCACGAAACTAACAGAACAGTGAACAGAGAAAAGCCGTACTGTCAGCGTATTTGCAATCCAAGAAATTTAAATTCCTGTCGCTTTGTAGTGGGAAGGAACAAAAAGTGGCACATATGTCCAAGAGACTCATGCAAGACTATGAGGATAAGTTTCAAGTCGAAACTGAAAGCTGTCTGCGTAAGTGCTGTCCAGTCAATCAAGCCGAGCCTAGAAAGAATCAAGGTTTATGCAAGAGGATGAAAGCGCTAACTATCATGGAATAGCAAGTATGAAGAGCAACTATGAGATGATGTCCAACGGACGGCTCTATCACAGAGAATACGCATGTGTATATGGAAACAATGGAAACGTGTGCGAGACAGATACAGAAATCCTCAGGGTACTGGGCGTTCCTAAAGACTTCGCGATGGGCAGTGCAAACAGCGAGACGTGGCTGGTTGGTTTACAACACACACAGCCGCCACAAACATGGCAACGACAAAGAAAGACTGATAAACGGTGGCTTTTGTGAGTTTAGCCACAGCTCATCAGTTCTGTGCACATCAATTACTGTGAAAGCGCCAGTATACGAGAACCGTACGTACGGTGCTGGCCAGATAGAGGACGGCGGTTAGCGCTTTCCTACTCGATTGATTAAACATCCAAGTCAAAAGAAATCGTAGAATTATTTAACACATATAGATAGAAAGATGATATACTCTAGTATAGGTCAGAATCTACTACGAGAACCAATACGGATAATTAATGATTTTAATAAACAGGAGTAAATATATGGATACTAAAGCAAAGATTCTGGTAGTAGATGATGATAAAGAAATAGCTGATTTGGTGGAGATTCACCTTGTAAGTGAGGGCTATGTAGTAAGAAAGGCAAATGATGCTGTTACGGACTTGCCATAGCTTAAGGCGGACGAGGATATTTCCTTGCCATACTAGACATCATGATGCCCTGGTATGGACGGGCTTTCTATGGTCGAAAGATTCGTGAAACCAACAAATATCCTATCATTATGCTCTCATGCCAAGTCTACAGACCTAGACAAAGATAGTGGGACTCTGGGCAACGGTGCAGATGACTATGTGACCAAGCCGTTTAATCCGCTTGAACTCACACGCCAGAGTCAAGGCAAACCTAGAAGATTTACAGAGTTTTAACGCAGAGAAAAAGGGTGGCGGTGCCGCAGAGTGATGAAATCATCGAAGTTGGACCGCTTTATATCAATAAGAGCACCAGAGAAGTAAGGACATACGATAAAGAGGCAAAGCTTACACCTATTGAGTACGATATACTCTGCCTTCTTGCAAGCAATCCAGGGAAGGGTGTTCTCTACTGATGACATATTCACAAGGGTATGGAATGAGAAGGCATTTGAAGGCAACAACACAGTTATGGTTCACATCAGAAGGCTAAGAGAAAAAGATGAGAGATGGACGCAAGAAATGCTAAAATAATCAAGACAGTATGGGGAGTAGGATACAAGATTGAAAAATAAATTGTTTCTGCAGTGTCAGGATAGAAATAGTAACCTATGTAATAATAAGTCTGATACTCTTTGATAACGACCCTGCTTATTACTTTTGGATTATTTATGCTAAGGGATTTTATAAAGAGATTCTCAAAACCTGAGCCCGATTTCGGTACAAAGTGCGGGTACAACTGCATCTCGCTACAAAGGCAGATTCTCCTCAAATGGATACATGCAGAGAATGATGTAAGGAAAAATAGAAATATCAAGACTATGAAAACGGTCAAACTAACGATAATTTTTCTCAGCCGTTATCAGGAGGATGTGAGGATTAAGCTCTCTGAAAAGCCGTAGAGTTTGCGGGCTTTTATTTTCATTGAAATGATAGTCTGCTTCATCTTCTCTGTATATTTTTGTCTCACAAAAAGATAGTAGACTATTTTGAACAGATAGACAGAGGGATAGAGGAATTTTCGAGAGGAAACTTCGACATTGAATTCGAGGTAGAAAACGAAGATGAGCTATCCAATATAGCACGAATCTCAATAGAACAACAGGAGAGATAAACCGTATTCTTGCAAAGGAGAGGATGAGGAGAAAAGAGCAGAAAGGAGTTCTATTACCTGTATAGCTCACGACCTGCGTACTCGCTGACCTCATGTAATCGGCTATTTCAGCTGGTTGCGGCAAGGCCTATGAGCAGAAGCAATGAGGAGCTTCAGATAAAGATGAAGAATATGTAAAAATTGCTTAGTGAGAGGCACTAAAGGCTTCAGGGGCTGATGGAAGAGCTGTTTTCATTTACAAAAGACTGATTCAACAGAGCTTAGGCTTCATCTTACTGAAATAGATGGTAAAAGCTGATGGAACAGCTTGCGGACGAATGCTATCCAAGCCTCAGGAAGCAGGGGCTGACACTGGAGTTTAAGACGTCGGCAGAAAGCTATAGAAAATAGAGGCGGATGGAGAGCTTATGGCAAGGGCTATAGCAACCTGCTTACCAACGGCATAAAAATACGGTAAAGACGGCAGAAGCTCATCATTGACTTTTAGTACAGAGAAAATGAAAACAGTGATTTACATATCAGAATAATCAACTATGGAAGGCTGATTCCTAAAAAGGACATAGACCATATTTTTGATAAATTTACAGAGTTGAGGAATCAAGGTCCTGCAAACAGGAGGAGCAGGACTGGGGCTTGCCATCACACAGAATAGTTGGACAGCTGCACTGGTGGCAGGTCAATGTAAGAGTGACCTATCGGAACCGTATTTGAAATAGTATTGCCTGCAAAATAGGAGATGAACGTGAAAAAGGATTGTTTTTATGTCTTATCCGTATTATTTCTCAATCATTTTAATGACATCAGTAAAAAGCAGAGGGTAAGGTAAGAGGGTTATCGGTAGAAAAGAGTGAAGGCTCAAAAGGATCTCTTCAATAGGAGACATTGATATAGAGTACGGTGTAGCCGGTTATATCCGAGTACCTTCTAATGTAAGAGTTAAAGTAAGTATAAATAAAGCCAAAGAAGACTTCACAGGAAGTGTATATCTAAAATATTATGCTATTGGGGACAATCCGTCTTCCTACAGTGAGGAGATTAGCATAAAAAGGAGAGAATGCTGAGTTTATTTTTATCCTTTTATCAACAACTCGATCCGAGCTTAGAGTATCATTTATAGATAGCAGTGGCAAAGAACTTGAGAGCTATGAAGATGATATTGATGCGAAAGATGCTGATGGTGCGTCGGAGATAGTTGTTGCGAGTTTTCTTTCAATGGATGCTGACGCAGTCCTACCCGGCAGTGAGAATTTTAGAATTAAAAGAATATATCTTAAAAGAAGATGATAATACAGGAGACTATAGGGCGCTTAGTCCCTTTGACCTTGTGATTAAGCCTGATGATTATGAACACGCCTCAGGGAGACAGTTGATATTCTAAAAGAAAGAGACAGACAGGGTGGGTGTGAGCATAACTGAGTGAGATGTCTGAGTTTAATATTAAAAGGCTGTGATGGCAAGGGAAAATCAAAATGACTGGGTATGGAGAGTTGAGAGTAGCTCGTGCCGGTTCTTGACAACCTGAATATCAAGTCAGGCAAGTATATAGCTACTATATTCATATATAGTAGTGGTTAGCCCTGTGACATACCTAATATTGGCGCGTAGAAAAAAGAGAGTACAATACTGGATATTTGTGCCGGTATGGGCAGTTATTTTTACCGTTATCATCTATATGGTAAGCACAGACAGCCGTATAGACGGTATCTACATGAACTATGTATCTGTACTTGACCTAAGAGAGGCAAGAGATAATGAAAATGTTTCATTCTCGGTAACAAATTCATCCAATACGCCGTATACCTCGAGGTAAACAACGATATGAGGTAGGTATCAGGCTGGCGCCTTTACTGAGCCTGCAGAAAAAGACGGTAAGCAGAACAGTCTACAACATAGAGAATAAGTATGATGGAACTGATATTCATGTACTAGAGTCTGCTGCCTTTGACACCTTGTATTTAAGGGCGAGGGGAACACCTAACATAGCTACAAAAAGCGTAGGGAAGTTCTATAGGGACAACACAGTATTAAAGGGAGAATTTACCAATACTCTTGGCACTGACTTAAGTAAGGTATTTGCTGTATATGATGACGAAATTATATATTTGGGTGATGTGTCAAAGAATGAGACCAAGAGCTTTTCAGCCGATAAAGAAAGTGTTTACCTTAATGATCTGACAGGAAGCCTTCAGGACTCTGTATACTTAAACAGGATATTTGACTTTGCTTATGAGGGAGAAAACCCTAAGATTCAAGCCCTGATGACTTCGGTACTTGATAAAGTCTCTATACTTGGACATGAGAAGCCTGCCTTTGTTGCTCTTGCCAATAACCGCCTTAGCGGGGAATTCTCTTCTGATGTGAACACTGCTAAAGGCTACACATTGGTAGTGCTTCCGGCAGAAAAAACAGTAGATACCGGTATAGAGTCCGATAACTTTGTGAATTCTATAGGTAAACTCCCTATGTACATGTACGAGAAAAGCTACAGTTTTTCAAATGATGCACTGGTAAATAGAAACTCTGTTGATATTACCTACGACGTGGATATCAAAAAAAAGGTAAGGAACCTTGGGCTTTTTGCAAGATACAAGAAGAGGTTAACCTTGCAGGGTATTTGCCCTCAATCAGCTGACAGATAGGGTATGATGTGGTTTTTGAGCCTGATGAGGATTATATAAATAGAATCAAAGAATATGTTAATACAGGTGGAAAGTCAGGCTTTAACAAAGGTAAGATCAGGAATGTTATATGGGTGATGCCTATGTAGTGATGGCAGGCTGACTCTGCGTTATGAGATGAGACCAAACTGCCTATGATGAGATATCTTCATTTACCATACCGAATATACCAAAGATATCAATGGAGTATGAATAATGATAGAGATAGATAATTTAGCCAAAAAGCTTTGGGAAGACCAAGGCGCTGGATGGGATTTCACTGAGAATAGGAGATAGTGAGATATACGGCTTCGTAGGGCCAAATGGTGCGGCAAAACTACTACCATGAGGATAATATCAGGTCTTATCCCTGCTGATTCAGGAAAGGTATTGATAAATGGCCTCGATACTGGCACGGACATTAGGCAGATAAAAAGTAAAATTGGATATGTACCTGATTACTTTGGCGTGTATGATAACCTAAGAGTCGCAGAGTATATTGAGTTTTTTGCCTCAGCCTATGACCTGACCGGGAGAGAGGCAGAGAAAAGATGCCTTAGGCTTTTTGGATGAGCTTGGACTTAGTGACAAGTTAGACTTCTTTGTAGATGATTTATCTAGGGGCAGAAGCAGAGGCTGGGGCTTGCCCGTGCATTGGTTCACAATCCTGATATTTTAGTGCTTGATGAGCCTACATCGGGCATGGATCCAAAGGGAAGAATAGAGACAAGGGATATACTAAGAAGGCTCAATGAAGAAGGCAAGACCATCATCATAAGCTCTCATATATTACACGAAATATCGAGACTTGTTACCGGACTCTGCAGTCATAGAAGAAGCAAGAAAATTAGTTATGAGCGGAAGCATAGAAAGCATAGAAACAAAAATGACATAGAAAATCCAATTATAATGAGAGTGCTGAAAAATGCTGATATTGCCGCTGAAGTTCTTAAGGAAGATGAAGCTGTTCTTAACCTCACAATACAGAAGATAATGAGGTTTTACATTAGCTATAGCGGCTCTGATGAGGACGAGGGATATCTTCTTAAGAGACTTGCTGGAAGGTGTTATGATAACCTCCTTTGTAGGAAAGGACACGACCTTGAATCTGTATTTATCAAGATAATGGAGTAGCTATGAGAGATATAGAACAAATGCTGTATACACAAAGGAGCTGAAACAGTCAGTTAGAAATATTAAGTTTCCTATAACGGTGGGACTTTATTGCTTTATTGTTGCTGTCATAGGGCTGTTTACCCTTGTTGCAATCTCGGCTTACGGATATCCTAGTTTACAGTACATATACGATTAAACAGGACTTTGTACGTTTTACTCAGTCTTATTCGGGCTGGAATTCGCTCTGGTTATATTTGTAGTCCCTGCCATAACCGGTGGTGCTATCTCAGGAGAGAGGACCATGGAACTCTTGATTTGTGCTGCCATCGAACCTTGGACCTTATAGAATAATAATGGGTAAGCTGATATCTGTAGTCAGTAAATTGCTGATTTATGTGATTTCAAGCCTCCCTGTCCTGGCTCTTATATTTACTATGGGAGGAGCCGGGCTTACAGATCTTATGATGTATAGTCGCTTATATTACTTACTTCCGTATACATAGGAGCTTTTGGGTGCTTATGTCCGTGATATTTAGAAAAACAAGCACTGCTATGGCTGTAACCTATGTATGGATAGTATTCATTGCCCTGCGAACAATATCTGTAGCCCTGATGAGCAATGTGGTAAAGCCTTCAAACAATAACAGCCTAAGCCCTGTGTTCCTTCTTAACCCCTGTCATCACGCTATTTTTCGATGCATAGATGCTCAAATATGCCTGCCTCGAGCATGAGGCAATTACATCAAATTTGAGAACAATACCTCTTTTTATTATGAAGAACTGGCTGCGATAAGCATATCGGTGCAGTTTGTGATTACACTCTTTAACGTGTGTCTTGCAACACTCTGTTCATCCGTTTAGAAAGGAAATTGAGGAAACAAAGCTAAGAAATTTCTTCGATAGCTCTGTTTCTTTATATAGGCTCTCATATTGTAGTCAGTTAAAGTCATCAATATAGTTTAGCTCATAGTTTTTATTAAAGCCCCTATCCTAAGGTGGTCTACCGCCTTGTTATAAGCTATAAACGCCTTTTATCTCATCATCATATCTTCCGACTATTACCGCGCCCCTTATATTTATCTTTAACACGTATACCGGCTTCGGATATTGCTTTTCCATCCTGACGCCGGTATATCTGTTTAATATCTGAGATATTTTCATACCTAAAGTCCAAATCATCCCCGTTAACATACATAATCCCCGCATGCAACTGCAAAGTTTCTTATGCCATAGCGGAAAGTATATTTACCTGCATACCGTAGTCTGCTACAAAGAAATGCCTTCCTCTTCTAAAGTATCTTGTGATTGGAATAGTGAAGAGTTCATCTGCTGAGAACTTCATTACGTCACTGGTAGAGAGTAGTATTCAAAGTATCTCTTCTTAAGTATATAGGATTTTTCACATATAGACCATTGTCTCGAAGAGTTGATTATGGTTACCCACTTAAAAGAAATCAAGGGTGGTGGTCTCATCACTAGTCGTCTATGGTTTTGTGGCTTTTTAGTAGAAGTTAGTGCTATAGCCTCGTTATAGGCGGAATTTACGGCCTTTTCACTGTCAAAGCTACCCAGGCTTATATGTGTTTTATGCGTCAAAGAGCAACAAAACGATTCATTTCCCTTTGAATCAACTCTTTTTATATACTCCTTTAGTAAAGTTTTCCACCTGAAAACCTCCTTCCATGAAAATACCCCTTTATAATAATACCATGGTTTTAAAAATCCATGTCAAATGAAAAATAAAAATCAATTCTATAGAAGTACAAATTTATAGTAAAATACAACTATTTATTGTAAATAATATATGAAAATAAAAGATTGCGCTAAAATATAAATTCGTTAAAAATAAACAAAAATGGTTTTTATTGACAAATCCTAACCACGCGCTTATACTTACGGACATAGTTTATGTAATAATTCTGTAACATATTCATAACATATACATAATCTATTAACTAGTAAACTTATTTTCACAGCAGGAGGAAACCAATATGAAGAAAGAGTTTAAGTGGATAATTTTAAGTATGTTAACTGTCGCTTATCACTAAATATGTTATCAACAGCGAACTCATATAGTGCTAAGAGCAGAAAATGAAGCTAATGAAAATCGTCGTAGTGACGGTGGGCTGATAAGACTCCTTTATCTGACCTTAAGTCAGCAGAGAGAGGAGGCAAGGAAGGCACCCGAGAAATGCAGCAAGGCTTGCACAGAGGCTGAAAGACAATCAAGAGAAGCTGCAAGAAAGGTTGAGGAAGAAGGCGCAAGAGTGGCGAGAGAGATACAGAAGGAAGAAAGGAAGAAGGCTGGAAAAGAAAAGGAAGAAGAAGCTAAGAAAAAGGCCGAGGAAGCAAAGAAGAAAGAAGAGGCTGATAAGAATGCTTACAATATCAAGATGAGTGCAAAGGATAAGGAAAACCTTTACCGCCTTGCACAGTCTGAAGTAGGCTATGGATGAAAAAGTAAAATATATGTTGCAGGCGTGGTACCTAGAGGTTAAACATAAAAAGCTTTCCTAACACAGTCACAGGGTTGTTCTTGCACAATCCAAGAACAGGCGTTTACCAGTTTCTCGCCGGTTAAACCGGGCGGAAGATTCTGAAGATGTAAGGTGTCTGACTCAACCAGAAGGAGGCTGTTGACAAGAGTCCTTAAAAACGGTGACTACTCCAAATGATGCAGTGCCTTCGTAGCAAAGAGATACACTACATACAGGGCAGCATCCTGGTCTGACAATACACTTCATCATTTATTCCACCACAACGGACAGGACTATTACAGATACAGATAATAAATAAAGGACTTACAGCCAGATGCTGTAGGTCCTTGTTCAGACTCTTACAATAATCTTAAGATGAGTGATAAGTGAGATCATTTTATGTTATACTACTACTAGTTATAGCAAGTTTTGCTGAAGAGCAGTTAAACCTCTATTTACGGTGGAATTGCTTACAGGTATGATATAGTATCAAATGTTGAAATTCTATATGAAGATGATGATATCATCGTATGTATAAAACCAGCGGGATGCCCTCTCAGGGAGATAAAAAGGCAATAGAAGACCTTGTAAGGAATTAAAAACATATAGCTCTAGAAGCTGATGAGGCATAAAATAAAAGCTTTACGGGTGAGCCTTATGTCGCTGTGGTGCACCAGCCTGATAGGAGATGTCAGGGGATAATGGTGTATGCTAAGACTAAGAAGGTGACATGCAGGACTCTCAAAAGCAGATAAACAGGAATAAGTTTGCTAAAATATATATGGCGGTAGATAAGCATTGACCTGATAGAGGGAAGAGGCCTCAGATAGGGCGTTAGAAAGAAATAAGGTAAGTTACCTCCTGCATGATAAGGTAAAAATAATGTATCTACTGTGTGTAGATGAGGGGACAAAAGGAAGCTGAAGAGCTAGAACTTAATTGCATGAGTTGTTAAGGTGGCTGGAACAAAGCCCTTTGTCAGGGTGGAGCTAATAACAGGAAGACATCATCAGATTGACTGCAGATGTCGGATGAATTTAACGGAATAGTCAGGTGATACCAAGTACAATGACGATTACAGGAATGATCGAGAGCTGGACAGGTCTTGCTCTTGAGGCGGTTAATGCTTTCATTTATCCATCCTGTAAGCGGTAAAAAGTTAAAGCTTTTTCAACATCAGCAATAGGAAAAAGAGTTTGGAGAGATTTAATGCAGAAAATTATATATAAACTGATAATAATGATACTCCTCTTTGTGCTGTCAGCGGGGTATTTTATCAAGTAATATAAAGGAAACCTCTTATTCGAGAGGACGGAACAACATAGAGATGTCTGCAGCAAGTTTTCCTACTGTATATATGCTAAGAGGTGGTAGAAAGATTAATCTCATATGGCTGTGGGCAGGAGATTGATGCACTTGAGGTAAGGGAGGAGATCACCTGCTTGAAAAATAACAAAGCATAGACTTTTTAATCAATGACTATAACAACAGTATGTCAGGGTAGAGTATGAGGTAAGGATAAGATGAACAATATTGTTATAGCAAACGAAATGAAAACCCTGAGATAGATGAAGAAGGCAAAGAAGATGTCTATAAGGCTTTGATTCGGAGCTGTCAAAGATACTGAGTTTGCCCTCAAATTAAGGCTTGTTAATGAGGGATGGTAGAAAGTTTATCTCTTTACTACCATTAAGTTTACAGAGGAGATAAGTTTGCTGATAATTACAGCTTTGCAGAAAATTTTCGAATGCTGCCCTTAGTAAGGCTGATGAAAAAGCGATAAAGCCATATCTTGAAACCAATGCAGTATGGATAATATGAGCTATGCCCGTGTTAACATCATTCCTCTTATGAGACTGTGACACTGGGGGAAAGCTTGTGATTGAGGCGGCTTACAGAGCCGGTAGTTACAGATCACCGAGAACTCAGAGAACATCACTGGGACTGGTGTATAGGTACACTGTAAAGAGCAGCTGGAGAGGTTCCAAATTACTACTCTATAAAGGAATACTACAGGAGTAAATAAAAGTAGAGAAGGTTACGTATTTACTGGCATTTGAAAGAGAGTGGAAGAAATATACAACCCTGAAAAAGACCTCTGTGGCGAGAGCCAGCTAAAGTTTGGCATCACAGCTAGTCCTGATGTTGATTTTCCAGATGGATGCCAAAAAGAGATATATTGCATTTGAGAGGGAGGAGGACCTCTGGTACTATGAAACGAAAAATAATAGATGAAGAGAGTTTTTCGTTTTGGTGATGACTTCTTGGATGAAAGAACTTATTATGACAAACTCATGCCGTTAAGGTGCTTAGAATGGAAGATAACGGAGACTTATACTTCATAATATGCGGATATATGAACGCGCAGTATGCATGGAAGAACAGGCATAGTTCTATATAGAGTATCTAAGGGCTGATGAGCAGGATTGAGGAGCAGGCATATATACCTGTAAGCCTGCCTGCACAGTTCTTTGAAGAGGGGATATCAGACTTCAGCTTTGTAAGTACGGAGCAGTTTTTCTATTTTTCACTCTATGATAAGATATATTCGTACAGTCTGATAAAGAGGAAACTCTCTGTCCTTGCTGAGAATATATCAGGTGGCTCATATCTTGCCCTCTCGGAGAATAACCACATAGTATGGCGGAGAGTACAGATGACACAAAGGTTAAGAAGCTTGTTATTATGGACCTTGAGACCAGAAGAAGAACTGAGATAGATGCTAAGGAAAAGACGGTGCTTGGGACTCTTAGGGAAAATCTCAGGCAACTTTGTATACGAGCGTAGCCTACAAAAAAGGACATTGTAAATGGAAAGACAGTATCATCAACATTCCATATAAAGAAGTTAATCATATCGGATGTAAATGGTAAAACACTGAAGACTGATGAGAAAAGAAAGATTTACAGTAACGGGTATAGATATAGTAAATGATACTCATAGAGCTTAGAAAGGGTTAGAGGCAGGATGGTAAACTTGTTAGGATAAAAGACTGACCACATCTAAAACAATATAGATAAGTGAAACAAGGAGTAATGGTAGTGGATGGAAGGACTGATAAGTGATTTAACAGAATACTATCTCACCCTGCCTTACGGACTCAAGCAGAGAAGATTCCTCAGGTGAGCACTCTACCTTAAATACCGTTATCACTGCAGACCTTACCATAAGGCTCGGAGAAAATGGAAAAGAGAAAGTAAGGAGAAATATTTTGCCAACGTGGCAGGAGGTTTAGTGCTGCTTTCAAGGCAGCAGACGTGATATAGGTAGTGACGAGGGGCCATGGGCTGTGCTTGACATTGACAGGAGGGCCTTGTCTGGGAACGTGGAAGAAGTGAGTCGCATCTGCAAGGCTGAAGATGGATGGACTATGTATTATGAGGAAGATGACAGCGTACATTTCTGCGATGAAAAGGCTCTTCGCAGCAAAGGGAATATATATTTCTACTGAGGATTTAAATAAAAAGGAACTATTATGGATATCCTTGGGTCTCAGTCTGAAAATATCCCCTATCAATCTGACGGGAGTTGACTTTTGACAACATCCTATACTACATAGCTAAAAGGCGACCCTGTGATTGCAATGAGGATGGAAAGAGTGCTGTACTCCTTACGCCTATGCACCCTCAGAAGATTGAGATTATGAATGCAAAAGCAGGTAGAAAAGAGCCAGATGGAGCGAAGCATGGAGGAAAATGTTTAGGCAGGCAGGCAGTGTCTATATCCGCCATTAACTAGGAGGTTAAATCATGCGATATTATAATGTGGAGTTACGCGGTTTTGCAGACTGTCTCTGCAAGAAAAGCGCAGAGGCCAGCAAAGAGTACTGGTTGTGAAGAGAGAGACCATATAGGGGCAATGCCTTTGACGAGGTTGATGAGCACGGGTGCTTACTACACCTACGGCCCTCATATTTTTCCACACTAGAAAGTAAGGAGGTCTACGATTTCTTTGGAAGATTCTACCAAGTGGCTTTCCTATCACCCAAGGTTGTTGGAAATGTATATGGAGAATACATACCAATTCCGTTTAACTAAACAGCATAAGGTTGTGTATATGATAAGGAAGGCGAAAGCCTCATAGACAAACTGATAAGTATCACGGAAGGGAGGACAGCCATCCCTATCCTGAGCTTCGTGAAAATGAGGATGAGGGAGATTAGAGACTTGCTGACTATGTGGCGATAATATCTTTGTGAAAATACCAGGTAAGCAGTGGGAGTCGAGCAAATGAGATGGACCCTGCTGATACAGCGAGGTTCCTGTCATCCTCACCGAAAAGACGGTTATTTCTAGATGAGTACGTGCAAATGCCAAAAGGATGGCTACACTGAGCTATAGAAAATGTGACCACCTAATATTGATGTAAGGCTAGACCTGTAGCAAAGGACTGCCTAAAGCAGAAGAGGCAAGATTTTCTTTGAGTGACTGAGTTTAACGGAGATGTGATGTTACCGGAATGACTGATGAGCTCTTTGACCTGCTTTGGTGCCCTGCCCACAGGTCATTAAGGTTTGATTTTAGCTATCTCGATATAGACTCCTTTCAGCCCGAAGCAGTAGTAAACTACACTGTTGATGAGGACTATACGAGGATAACTGAATTTAAGAAGATGACAGGGCAGAAGGTGGAGGAACGACAATGATGAAGATATCCCTTGACTATGCACCTGATACGGAACTTTTTTGCCTTAGTACTATCTTAAACAGATGAGAATAAGGCTCTTTATGAGAAATATGCAAATCTGGCTAAAGAATATAAGAATCTACATCTCCTTGGAAGGCTTGCAGAGTACAAATATTACAATATGGATGCAATTACAGAGAAAGCCATAGAGCTTTGTGAAAGGATGGTATAATGAAAGTATTAGTGTTGCAATACCCTGCTACAATTCAGCAGAATATATGAGCCACTTAGACACCCTGCTTACAGGAGGGAAGATATAGAAATCATAGTGGTTGACGATGGTTCTACAGGACAATACCTATGAGATAGCTAAGGAATACGAGAAAAAGAGTTCACGGCATAGTAGAGGCTATTCATCAGGAAAACGGTGGACATGGACAGGCTGTAAATACAGGCTTGACTTAGCACGGCGTATTCTTTAAGGTGGTTGACTCTGATGACTGGGTAAATACTAGAAGCCCTTGCTCAAGGTGATGGGACTTTTGCGCTCAGTAATCAGAGGGCACAAGACTCTAGACATGCTTATCTGTAACTACGTGTATGAGAAGGTGCAGGCTGTGAACCAGATCACAATGGGATATGCAAACTGCCTCCTGAGAATCAGTTCTTTACTGGTCTGATATAGGCAGGATAAAGGAATTCTCAGTACATACTTATGCACTCTGTATTCTAGAACTGCTCTCCTTAAGGAGATGGGACTTAAGTGCCTGAGCATACCTTCTATGTGGACAATATATTTGTGTATTATCTCTCCTTTGTAAAGACTATGTACTATATGGATGTTGACCTTTACAGGTATTTTATAGGAAGAGATGATGATCTGTCAATGAAAAGGTGATGATTGGCAGGATAGACCAGCAGATTAAGATAACTAAGATACTCATAGGCTCACATAGTTTGTCTAAGATAAAAGAGGGCAAGCTAAAGAAATATATGACTAACGACCTTAAGCATGATGGTGACTATATGTACTGTATTTCTATCAAGTCAGGAAAGCCTGAGAACTCGGAAAAGAAAGGAAATCTGGAGATATCTTAAGACCAGAATCCAAGATGAACCGTATGATAAACATACCCTCCTTGGTGCTATCATAGGAATGCCTGGAAAGGGTGGAAGAAAGACTAATAATCTAGAGCTATGAGGGTGGCTAGGAAGATGTTTAAGTTCAACTAAAAGAAACTAGAGGATGAAAACCAGAGAAAAGTAGCAGCTTTTGGGCTACATTTCGAGTACTATATGAAATGCCTTTAAGGATGCAAAACTGGCAGTTAATCAGAGTAGAGACGAGCCTTCCTTGGATATGAAAGAGAAGCTATAAATCTCAATGTAAAAGCTCTCCTGAGTGGAGGGACTTTTGGAGACATGCTTTAAAGTCAGTGGTGGTAGCTGGATGGCATCAAAATAAAGAGTATTGGAATACCATTATCCTAGACGGCTCTATTCCCTACAAGGATGTAAAAACTATGATAGCTAAAGCTATGCCATAATAACAGATTCTCCGACTAAGCGTATATGAGGCTGTAAAAGCAGATACCTAAAGGGGAAGGTGGCGACCTACGGCGCATATGCAGAGCTTGCCGGGGATAGGAAGATGGCAAGACAGTGGGCAATGCCCTCACAAGAACTGAACCTGATGTCATCCTGATTTCAGGGTGGTGAACGCTAAAGGAGAATGTTCAGGCTCCTTTTGCTTTCGTGGCCCTGACGCACAGGCAAAGAGGCTAAGAGAGACGGGATAGTAGGTCTGAATAATAGGGTGGATTTAGAAGTATGGGTGGTAGGTGGACTGCATATCCAATCAAATAGAGATACTATGTCTTTAGTTATAGCACAAAACTTAGCAAAAATAAATAGTAAAATGTGCGTTGTTGAGCCGGAGAATATGGGAGATTTTTGTATGATTTCAGATAGCACTGAAAAATTACAATTATTACAATAAATTTGAGACCATACAGAGAAAATACATTGATAATGAGAATATAAGAATGATAAAAATAGTTTTTCAATCTCTATAACAAGATGGGTAGAAAAATTGTAAAATTGAGAGAGTAAATTGATTGATAAATATAATCTCAGTTTTACTAAAAATATATATGCAAAAACTAACTGAGCTTTTGTGACTTTAGCGATAAACAATGGGTATGGACTGCTTGTGCAAGGAGATTAGTATATTTAGTAACAACAATAACACAGTACCAATTACAGGGAATTGAATTTGTGACACCACTGGTGTCACAAATTAGCTTTTCTAATCATCTGCTTATTATGTCAGAGCTGTCACATCAATCACAATATCGGGATTGGGGTTACAATGAAATTTTTCCACATTTCAGATCTTCACATAGGGCTTAAACTTATGAATAAGGACCTGAGTGAAGACCAGAGTTACATTTTAGATGAGATAGTAAAAGAGGTTAGAGATAAAAAGCCGGATGCCATAGTTATAGCGGGGGATGTGTACAACAATTCGGTGCCCTCCTCTGATGCTATAGAGATGTTTGACGGCTTCATATCAAAGTTAGTTGCAGTAGCACCCAAGATGCATATTATGGTGATTAGCAGGGAACCACGACAGCGCAGTCCGCATCAATCAGTTCAGAAAGGTGCTTTCAGGCTACAACCTGCACCTTTATTGGACTTCCGCCCAAAAGAGGCAGATGAACATATTGAAAAGGTGGTGCTTGAGGATGAATACGGGAAGGTAAACTTTTATCTTCTCCCTTTTGTGCGCCTGATCTTTGTAAAAATGTATTCGGTCTGGATGAAAAATGAGAACAATCTCTCCTACAATGAGGCACTCCACAGGCTTATTGATAGGGAAAATATGATGAAAATGAAAGAAATGTATTTGTCAGCCATCAGTACTATCTTCCCTGGCAAGAACCCTGAGGAAGTGGAGAGGATGGACTCTGAGATTAAGTCGGTAGGAAACATAGACCTTGTAGATGCCGACATTCTGGAAAGATTTGACTATTCAGCCCTATGGCCACACATAAGCCTTTGGAAGCTGATAGGAGACTGCCACAGATACTGCGGTACTCGCTGCCCTGCTCTGTAAGTGAGGCAGGACAGGAAAAGGGCATAGTTATGGTTGAAATGCTTGGAAAAAGGCAGGATAAACACTGAGGTTCTTCCAGCTTAAGCCTCTAAGAAATATCAAGGTAGTTAGGGGAAGGCTTAAGAAGTGATATGATGGGCTCCCGAGGACTATATGACAGTTATTTTAACTGAGGATGATACTACAGATGTAGACGCGGCTGACAGAATAAGGGAGAGATTTCCGAACCTCCTTGAGATAAGGAGGGAGGCTGTAAAGAAAGTAAACAGTAGTAGTCTAACTGAGATCTCAGACGAACTAAGCGAGATAGATAATTGTAGAGCATTCTAAGTGAGATGAATGCTGAAGAAGAGAAAAATCTCACCGAGATAATAAACTGCTTAAAGGGGTGTAGTCTATGAGGCCCTAAAAAGAAGTTATGCAGGCTTTTTGGTTCTTACGGTAAGAAGACCGAGATAGACTTTCACTAAGCCTGTGCAGAATTTATTTTTAATTACAGGAGACACAGGGGCGGGCAAGACTACCATCTTCGATGCCATTGTCTTTGCCCTCTTTGGAGAGGCAAGCTCAGGAAACAATAAGAAGTCTGGAGAGGAGCTTCAGAGCCAGTTTACAGACTTTGGAAATGAACCCTTTGTAGAATTTACCTTTACTGAAAAGGTTGGAAGTGAGGAAGAGGAATACAGGGTTAAGAGGATTCCAAGGCATAAGAGGCCTTACAAGAGGGGGCGTGAGGGTCTTGCAGATGAGAAAGAAAAGGTATCCTTTTTATGCTGATGATGATGAGTACTCTCAAAACCTCAAAAGAAACCAATGCCAGGATAGAAGAAATCATAAAGTTAACAAAGAGCCAGTTTATGCAGGTTTCGATGATAGCACAGGGCGAATTTATGGAGGTGCTAAGAGGAGATGATAAGCAGGCTGTGTTTAGAAAACTCTTTGGCACTGAGATATATAAAGAGCTTACGGCGCAGCTAAAGCTTAGAAGTGATGCTAAGAAGACCGAGCTTAAGGACTTTAGCCCAGGTGAACTGCTGATTGGCGGAATCAAGCTACCAGAGTGTGTTATAGGAGATTATTCTGCCGATTAATGAAGAAGGATGTTGATATTACTGACATTGAAAAAGGCGACAGACGGGCTTAGAGTCTCTGCTGACGAACTTGGATCATCCTTGAACATAAAGAAAAAGAAGATAAAGAGGCCTTCTTAAAAAGAGATAAGATAAACAGGGAGTTAACTGAGGGAAGGCAGCTTTTGGGCTTCTTTGAAAGTCTTGTTAGGGCTGAGACTGAGGTAAGAGAACTGGAGGCTAAAAAAGAGGATATCCTGAGCAGGTGAGTCTGGTTAAGGAGATAGAGGTCGCTTTGATGAAGCACAGTCCCTTTATGCAGGTCTTTAAGGAGGCTGAGAAAAACCTATCAAAAATGCAGAAATGAACTGAGATAAACAAAGAAAAAGCTGCCTGAACTAATCTCTGCCTTTTGAGAATATCAGCCTAGCTGAGAAGAAGGTTAAGGAAGAATTATCTACAGTTGTAGAAAGATTTAATACAGTGATCTGAAAAGGGTAGGGTAGCCTTAGAGCAATTTAAAGATCTTTAAAGAGAAGAATAGAGAAAAGGGAGATTAAAGAGGCTGAGGGAGAGAAGTTAGAAGTGCAGTAGAGAAAGCAAAGAAGAGCTTTGTAGAATTTGAGAGTCTTAGAAAATCCTGGACTGAGGCTCTAAAGGAGGTGCCAAGCCTTGAAAAAAGAGGACTGGTGGTTGAGACTAAGGCGAGGACTCTGCCAAGGTTCTTAGTGAACTCAAAGAGCCTGATGAGGGCTTTTGATAGTCTAAAAATGAGAAAGAAAAGTTAAATACATTAAAAGGCACCATGAGGCTGAGCTTAGCTTTAAGGAGGCTGAGGACGAACTGATTCCCTAAGAGGAGGCTATTTTATGAGCTTAGGGCAGGCCTGCTTGCAAGAGACCTCCTTAAGGAGGGAGAGCCTTGCCCTGTGTGTGGTTCCCTCTCTCATCCTTCACCCTGCTTACTTCCTAAGGGACAGGAGGAGATAAGAAAAGAGGATATTGAGAGGCTTGAAGAAAGGGTGTCAAAGCTAAAAGACAGTGTAAACACAAGGCTTTCAGAATATGAAACCTCTAAGACCAGGACGGGTGAGAAGGAAGAGCATTTAAGAGCTGATAAAGAAAAGCTGATTACTCTGGTAAATGAAGAGCTATTTACTGACACCAAGCCTTGTGAAGAAGTAGAGCTTAATGAGCTTAAGGCTGAACTTGAGGCATTTTCAAGGAAGCTTATAAAAGAGCAAGGCGAAGTAAATGCTAAGGTTAAGGAATTAAAGCTTATAGAGGAGAAGCTTTCTACAGCTGAAGAAAAGAAAATCCTTCTGAAAAAAGAAGAAGAAGCTGTAAAGGAAAAAGAAAGTGAGACAGCCAAGGAGGTTGCAGGCCTTTTATCCCTTATAAAGGAGATTGAATCAGGACTCGAATTTAAGAGTAAAGAGGAGGCTGTGAAAGCTAAAAAGGCTGAGGATGAAAGAAGGATAAGGGCTGAGAGTCATGCTAAAGAGGTAGAGGAGAAGTGCGAGGCCTCAAAGAGCTTAAAAGAAAGGACGGAAACCCTTATAGCCAAGCTTTCGGCAGACTGCCCTAATCTTCTATATAGCTGTCAGGCTAAGAGAGAAGACTATGAAAAAGCCATTGCTCAACTGGGTATTTCTGAGGAAAAGTGGTCTCCTTGTAAATGAGTATGAAAAAAGCGATAGGAGAGATTTCAAAAATGAAATAAATGCTCTACGAGGGCAATATGAAGGCATTTTGGTATGGTCACAAACCTCAAGGAGGCCGTAAGGATAAGGAAAAACCTGATACCCAAAGCTTAGAGAAAGACTTTGCCATGGCTAATGAGGCTTATAATCTTCTACATACGGAGTTGGAAGAGATAAGGGCTGACTACAGGACTGACAGTGAAATCCTTGATAAGCTCAATGCTTGCTAAACGGCAGGAGAAGCGGCAAGGGGAGTATGGCATTATAAATAGTCTCTACTCAAAGCTCTCAGGCAATGTAACTCAGCGAGGATGGACATAGAGACCTTTGTGCAAAGACAGTATCTTGAGAAGATTCTCGTATCTGCCAACAAGAGATTTAGCTCTATGACAGGAGGACAGTTTGAGTTAAGGACTTATGAGATAGAGAAAGCAGGTCAGGGTACTAACAAAGGACTGGATCTTATGGTATACTCATATATAACAGGTAAAAGCAGGGATGTAAGGACGCTTTCAGGTGGAGAGTCATTTCAGGCAGCCCTCTCCCTTGCCCTTGGTATGGCTGACCAGATACAGGCAAGAAGCGGCGCAGTCAACCTGGAAATGATGTTTGTGGATGAAGGCTTTGGTACCCTTGATAACAATGCAAGAAATGAGGCTGTGAAAATCCTTAAAAACATGGCAGGAGGCTCAAAGCTTATAGGAATTATCTCCCATGTCAATGAATTAAAGCAGGAGATAGAAGAACAGTTAATAGTGACAAAGGACGAGAATGGAAGCAAGGCCAGGTGGCAGCTAAGCTAAGGAGGTATTATGGGGAAGTATTTGATGGCACTAGACCAAGGGACAACAAGTTCAAGGAGTATACTATTTGACAAGGGTGGAAATATAGTATCCAGTGCACAAAAGGAATTTACGCAGATTTATCCGGCACCGGGACTCGTGGAACATAACCCAGGAAATCTGGTCATCACAGTTTGCTACAGCTATAGAAGCTATGGCCAATATAGGTGCAGGCTGTGAAGACATTGAAGCAATAGGTATTACCAATCAAAGGGAGACAACTGTAGTCTGGGATAAGGAGACAGGTGAGCCTGTGTACAATGCCATAGTATGGCAGTGCAGGCGTACAGCTCATATGATAGACGAGGTGGTAAGAAAAGGCTATGGAGACTATATCAGAGAGGCTACAGGTCTCATTCCTGATGCGTATTTTTCAGCGAGTAAGATAGCCTGGATACTTGACAATGTAAAGGGTGCAAGAAAAAAGGCGGAAGAGGGTAAGCTCCTCTTTGGCACAGTTGATACCTGGCTTATCTGGAACCTCATAGGCAAAAAGGTACACGTAACTGACTATAGCAATGCTTCAAGGACCATGCTGTATAATATACATAAACTCGAGTGGGATAAGGAAATACTTAAGATATTTGACATTCCTGAAAACATGCTCCCTGAGGTAAAGCCAAGCTCATACATATACGGAGAGACAAAGTCAAGCCTCTTTGGAGGCGAGATACCTATAGCAGGTGCTGCGGGAGACCAGCAGGCTGCACTTTTTGGACAGTGCTGCTTTGAAAAGGGAGATGTAAAAAATACCTTTGGTACGGGAAGCTTCATCCTTATGAATACAGGAAGTGAGGCTATAAGCTCGAAGGCAGGACTGCTTACAACAATTGCAGCCAGCACAAGTGACAAGGCAGAATACGCCCTTGAGGGCAGCGTATTCGTGGCAGGAGCATCTATCCAGTGGCTTAGAGACGGTCTTAGGATGATTAGGACTTCTGCTCAGTCTGAGGACTACGCCTTAGAAGTTGAAGATGCTGACGGAGTATACGTAGTTCCTGCATTTACGGGAATGGGGGCTCCTTACTGGAATCAATATGCCAGGGGGACAGTGTTTGGTCTTACAAGAGGAACCTCAAAGGAACATCTTATAAGAGCAACCCTTGAGTCCATAGCCTATCAGTCAGCCGATGTATTTAGAGCTATGGAGGAGTATGCGAAAGTTAAGATTAAAGGGCTTAAGGTGGACGGAGGTGCTTCTGACAACAACTTCCTTATGCAGTTTCAGGCTGATATCATGGATACCTATGTGAGGAGGCCTAAGTGTGTGGAGACAACTGCCCTTGGGGCTGCTTATCTTGCAGGACTGGCAACAGGCTATTATGAAAATAAAAGAAGAGATAAGAAAAACTGGCAGTTAGGGAAGGCTCTTTGAACCTCGGATGGAAGAGGAAAAGAGAGAGAGCAAGCTAAAAGGCTGGAAGAGGGCTGTAAAATGTACACTTGATCTGGGCGAATGAAAAGGATTAGAAATAATAGTTATGACATACAAAAATAAGTGGATTATAAATATTATGCAAGGATCTTGAAAAGGAAAGCCTTAGAAATCCTGTATCAATGAATGTCAAAACTATTAGAATCGCCGGTGGAAGTTAAATGCTTTGCCTAAAATTATGTTATATAAAGGAATAAGAGTATGAAAAAGTTAGGTGTGCTTTCTGCAATCTCAGGATTTTCAGGAGTAGGTAAGGGAACTATAGTTAAGAAGCTGGTGGCAGAAGAGGACTATGCACTCTCTATATCAGCGACTTCCAGAGCTCCAAGAGAAGGTGAAGTTCATGGAAGGGAATATTTCTTTTTGACAAGAGATGAATTCCATAGTATGATAGAGAGTGACGGTCTTATAGAGTGGGCTGAGTATGTGAACAATTTCTATGGTACTCCAAGAGAGTACGTAGAAGAAAGGCTTGCTGAGGGTAAGGATGTTATCCTTGAGATAGAGCCACAGGGAGCGCTTAAGATTAAAGAAAAGTATCCTGAGGCTGTGCTCATCTTCGTAGTTCCACCAAATGCTAAGGAGCTTGAAAAGAGGCTTATAGGCAGGGGAACAGAGGAAACAGGCACTATAAAGAAGAGGCTTAAGAGGGCAGCGGAGGAAACAGAGTATATAGATAACTATGAGTACATAGTTGTAAATGATAATCTGGATGATGCCGTAAGAGACATCCACCATATTATTCAGGCGGCTTCCCACAAGAAGGACAGAGCGAAAGGCTTTATAGAGGCTTTGACGGATGACCTGAAAAAGAGCTTTTAACTTATAGTAAAGTAATATAGCAAACATAGAAAGGAATAATAATCATTATGATGTTACATCCATCTTATTCAGACCTTATGGAAGTTGCAAACAAAGATGTGGAAGAGGGCGAGAGCAAGTTAGTAAACAGCCGTTACTCCATAGTGCTTGCTACAGCAAGAAGGGCAAGACAGATAATTTCAGGTTCTGAGCCTTATGTTGCAGCGAATGAAAAGAGTAAGCCGTTATCAATTGCCGTTGATGAGCTTTATCACGAGAAGGTAAAGATTGTAGGCGGTGAGGAAGCGGAAGAAGAGGAATAATTAGAGAGTTTTAGTATTTAATGAGAGGGCCGTTGCAGAAGGAATCATCCGGGATGCGACTGCCCTTTATGTGTATAATGATAAATGAGGTGAATGGAGGTGATTTTGGTGTACGCTGAGGTTGTGGTAGGAATATCTATAGATAAGTTAGACAAGACATTTTGCTACAGGATACCGGAGGCTTTGGAAGTCCTGATACACTAATCGGCACTGAAGTCATAGTTCCATTTGGAAAAGGAAATAGAGAAACTAAAGGCCTTTGTGGTTGAAGTAAAGGAAGATACTGACATCGACAAAAGCCTCATAAAGGACATCTTAAGGAAGTCTGAAACAGGAGTTCAGATAGAGGGTAAGCTAATTAAGCTTGCCTACTGGCTTAAAGAGCAACTACGGGGGTACGGTAAATGAGGCACTTCGCTCTGTGCTTCAGGCCCCAAGGAAGATAGAGAGAATAAAGGAGAGGACTGTATCTCTTCTTAAAGGCAGAGAAGAGGCAGAAGATATCCTCAGGGAATTTGAAAGAAAAAAATATACGGTTAAAGCAAAAATTCTAAGAAGATCGATAGAGGGCGACTTTAACTATGAGAGTTTTATAAAGGAGGAGAAGGCCATCTTCTCTGCCTTTAATTCGCTGACAAAAGACGGAATCATAGAGATAAAGGAAGAATTACTATACAGAAAGCCGGTAAAGACTGCGGATAAGCTTACTAGCAAGGTCGAGTTAAATGCCGAGCAAAAAGGAGCGGTTGACAAGGTTGTAGATGACTATAGGAAGGGAATAAACGGAAGATATCTCCTTTTTGGTATAACCGGAAGCGGCAAGACTGAAGTCTATATGGAGATAATGGAGGAGGTCATAAGCCAGGGGAAACAGGTTATCTTCCTTATACCTGAGATAGCACTCAGTTTTCAGATGGTGGAGAGGCTTTCTGCCAGGTTCGGAGATAGAATATCCATTATGAACTCCAGGATGTCGCAGGGAGAGAGGTATGACCAGTATTTAAGGGCTAAGAACGGAGACATAGACATAATAGTAGGGCCAAGATCCGCTCTCTTTACCCCATTTAATAACCTTGGACTAATCATAGTGGATGAGGAGCATGAGGGAAGCTACAAGAGCTCTAAGACCCCAAGATATCACGCAAGAGAGGTGGCACTTTATAGGGCAAAGGAGGAGGGGGCGGCTATAATACTTGGCTCTGCAACTCAAGCCTTGAAGCTGTGAAGCTGGCTTCGGATAAGGAAATAGAGGTACTTTATGCTTTAAGTCAGCTCTGCAGGGGACTATACCTCCTGAGATTGAGGTTACAGACCTTAGAGAAGAGCTTAAGACAGGCAACAAGTCAATAATCAGCAGGAGGCTTTCAGAGCTTATAAAAGACAGACTTAATAAGGGTGAGCAGACCATACTATTTATCAACAGAAGGGGATATGCAGGCTTTATCTCCTGTAGAAGCTGTGGAGAGGCAGTTAAATGTCCTCACTGTGATGTAAGCCTTACCTTTCACAGACCTGACAGGCTGGTCTGCCACTACTGCGGCTACGAAGAAAAAATGCCTGATAAATGCCCAAAATGCTCCTCTCCATACATAGGCACCTTTGGACTTGGGACGGAAAAGGTAGAGGAGATAGTAAAAAAGGACTTTCCTACTGCAAGGGTGCTTAGGATGGACGGGGACACGACTACGGGGAAAAACGGCCATGAGGCTATACTTGAGAGCTTTAAGAATGGAGAAGCTGATATCCTCATAGGGACTCAGATGATAGTAAAGGGGCACGACTTTGAAAAGGTAAGCCTGGTTGGCATACTGGCTGCTGACTTATCCCTGTTTTTAGGGGACTTCAGGGCAGCTGAGACTACCTACGAACTCCTTGTGCAGGCAGCGGGCAGGGCAGGAAGAGGTAGATATAGGGGGAAGGTGGTTATCCAGACCTACAATCCTGACCACTATGTGATACAGGCCGCGGCAACAGGCAATTATAAGGACTTTTATTCCAAGGAAATAAGATATAGAAGGCTTGGAGAATACCCGCCTGAAACCCATCTCCTTGCAGTTATTCTCTTTGCCGCAAAAGCTGAGGAGGTAAGTAGGGGCTGAGATTCTTGCAGGGTTTTTAACAGAGAAAAAGTCAGAGAGCTTTGTGGTAAATGGACCTGTATGGGCGTCTATTCCTAAGCTTAGGGACATTTACAGAAAGATAATCTACCTAAAGTCGCCTGATAGAGATGAGCTGGTTAGGCTTAAGAACCTGCTTGAAGACTATGTAAAGAAGAGTCCTGATTTTAGTAAAGTCAGCGTGCAGTTTGACTTTGAGCCACACGGCAATCCATAAACTTTACATAGGCTATAAGATAATGGTATAATAGCGGGTATGATATTGATAAATATAATAGTTTAAGATAAATGGAGGAGTAATGGCACTTAGAAATATAAGAACGGTTGGTGATGAAATCCTAACAAAGAGAGCCAGAGAGGTGAAGGAGAATACCGAGAAGATTCAGGAGCTGATAGATGACATGCTTGAGACTATGTATGATTCTGACGGAGTAGGTCTTGCAGCCCCTCAGGTAGGTGTGCTAAAGAGAATATTTGTTATTGACTGCTCGGAAGAAAGAACCATGCCTTATGTATTTATTAATCCTGAAATCATCGAGACTTCAGGAGAGCAGACAGGAACAGAGGGCTGTCTTAGCGTTCCGGGCAAGGCAGGTATAGTAACCAGACCGAGTCATGTAAAGGTAAGGGCGCTTAACAGAAACTTTGATGAGTATATAGTTGAGGGAGATGAGCTCTTTGCAAGAGCTTTAATCCATGAAAATGAGCATTTGGACGGGACATTTATACACTGAAAAGGTCATTGGCAATGTGTATAATGCCGGAGATGCAGAGGCCGAAAAGGCTGCAGAGATAGCGGCAGGTCTTCCTGTCGATGAGGAGAACTAATGAAGATAATAGTTATGGGAACGCCTGATTTTGCTGCAGCTTCTTTAGAGGCTTTGATTGATTCAAGACATGAGATACAGGCAGTTGTAACTCAGCCTGACAAGCCTAAGGGAAGGAAGGGAGAGCTTCTCCGTCTCCTGTAAAGTCTGTGGCAGAAGAAAAGGGAATAAAGGTATACCAGCCTCTAAAGGTAAGAGATGAAGAGTTCGTGGAGACTTTAAGAGCTTACAATCCTGATGTGATAGTGGTGGTTGCATTTGGACAGATTATACCTTTAAGTATACTTCAGATGCCAAAGTTTGGCTGTGTAAATATACATGGCTCACTGCTTCCTAAGTACAGGGGGCTGCTCCTCATACAGTGGGCTGTACTTGACGGAGAGAAGGAAACGGAATTACTACCATCCTTATGGATGAGGGCATTGATACCGGTGATATCCCTGCTTTAAAAAGACAATTAAAATAGATACGGATGAGACCTCAGGAAGCCTTTTTGATAAGCTTATGGCCCTTGGCGCAGAGACTATACTTGAAACCCTTGATGAGCTGGAAAAGGGGAATCTTACCCCTACAAAGCAGGGTGAAAGCCCTACAGCTTATGCTAAGATGCTTACCAAGGCGATGGGACTTATCGACTTTACAAGACCAGCTAAAGAACTTGACTGCTTTGTAAGAGGTATGAATCCTTGGCCTAGTGCCTATACCCTGCTTTCAGGAAAGACACTTAAGCTGTGGAAGGTAAGGGCTGTAGAGGGAAGTGGCAAGGCAGGAAGTGTAATAGATATAGGCAAGGAGAGCTTTACCATTGCCTGTGGCGAAGGTGCCATAGAGGTGCTTGAGGTACAGCTTGAGGGTAAAAAAAGAATGAGTGCGGGTGATTTCCTAAAGGGAATCACTCTTAATATAGGACAGGAACTTGGTGTATAATTATGGCTGTTAACGAAAGAGAAGTGAGTGCTTGATATGCTCTTTCACTAAGGGAGGGTAAAGCTTTAGCCACTATACTTAAAGATACTCTTGATAGTTACCTCTATCTTGATAAGTCATCAAGGGGCTTTATTACAAGGCTTTATGAGGGAACCATTGAAAAAAGGCTGTATCTTGATTACATTATAGACGGATATTCCAAAACCCCTGTAAAGAAGATGAAGCCTGTTATTATGCTTCTCTTAGAAATCTCTGTCTACCAGCTCTTTTTTATGGACAGGGTACCTGACAGTGCGGCTATCAATGAGGCAGTAAAAGCTTACTAAGAAAAGAGGGCTTTACGGGGTTATCGGGCTTTGTAAACGGGTACTTAGAAATATAGCAAGAAATAAAGAAAAAATAGCATTACCCGATAAAAACAAAGAATTGATCAAATATCTTGAAATAAAGTATTCCACCCCTAAGGCTGTAGTAGAGTACTTTTATTAAAGATTATGGTAGTGAAGAAGGCAGAGGAGATATTAGAGGCATTTGAAGAGAAGAGATTTCACTGATCTGCTAGAGCCACAAAGGGAGATAGGGAAGAGCTGATAAAAGAGCTTGAAGGTGAGGGAGTTAAGACAGGCACTGATACAATTTTCCCTGAAAGCGTAAGAATACTTGAACTTGATAACTTAGGCTTCCTTGAGAGCTTTTGAGAAATGGTGACTTTGTGATTCAGGATGAAAGCTCACAGTTTATCGGTAAGATTGTGGATCTTCCTAAGGGGGCGAGAGTGCTTGACCTCTGTGCTGCTCCCTGATGGGAAAAAGCCTCTTGTTTGCAGAGATGGAAGAGGTAGATGAGATAATCTCCCTGTGACATCACCGAAAGTAAGACAGAGCTGATTGAAGACAATGTAAGACGAATTGGCATCGATAAGATAAGAACCAAGGTAAATGACGCCTCTTGTACAATCCGGATTTTTTAGATGGATTTGACCTTGTTATCTGCGACCTGCCTTGCTCAGGACTTGGAGTTATGGGCAGGAAAAGAGATATAAAATACAATGTGAGCCTAGATAAGATAAGGGAGCTAGCCATACTTCAAAAGAAAAATCCTTGAGAATGCTGTAAGGTATGTGAAAAAGGGCGGAAGGCTTTATATTCCACCTGCACTATGACAAAGGGCAGAGAATGAGGAAAATTTCACATTTATTTCAGAATTTAAAGGCTTTTCAGCGGTGGATTTTTCGGATAAAATAAGAGGGTACGTAGATAGGTATAAAGACGGCGAAAGACTTGTAAATGAAGCTAAAAAAGGCTTTATAAGGCTGATTCCGGGGGAACTTGGAACAGATGGATTTTTTGTTTCAGAATATATGAGGGAAGAATAATTTGACAGAAGGAAGAAAAGATATTGTAAGCCTTGATTTTAATGAGCTTCAGTCTCTAATTACGGAGCTTGGAGAACCCAAATTCAGGGCGAAGCAGGTATGAGTGGATACATAAAAAGCTGGTAAAAAGCTATGACGAGATGACCAATGTTCCACTTAAACTAAGGAATAAACTTGAGGAAAGACTGCCATTTACTGAGATTACAGAGGTGGCTAGAAAAGACTCAGCTCTCAGGAGATACATCCAAGTTTGTATTTAAGCTATATGACGGCTATGTGATTGAAAGCGTACTTATGAAGTACAGATATGGCAATTCAGTCTGCATTTCGTCACAGGTAGGCTGTAGGATGGGCTGTACCTTCTGCGCTTCTACCCTCTTAGGACTGTCCAGGCAGCTTGCACCATCTGAGATGCTCTCACAGATTTATACCATTCAGAGGGAAACAGGCGAAAGAGTGAGCAATATAGTTGTGATGGGTACAGGAGAGCCACTTGACAACTTTGACAACCTGCTTAAGTTTTTGGAGATGATTACAGATGAGAATGGGCTAAATATAAGCCAGAGGAATATTACAGTTTCCACCTGTGGCATTGTCCCTAATATAAAGAAGCTGTGCAGACAAAAGATCTTGCTATTACTCTTTGCGATTTCCTACATGCGCCTACGGATGAAGACAGAAGAAGGATAATGCCTATAGCAAACAAATACACGATTAAAGAGATACTTGAGGCTACGGACTATTATTTTGATAAGACCGGCAGGAGGATATCTTACGAATACAGCCTGATAGACGGTGAAAAATGATACTCCTGAGAAATGCTGAAAAGCTGGCGGCGCTGTAAGGGAAAGAACTGCCACGTAAACCTCATACCTATTAACCCTATAAAGGAAAGGGCTTACAAGAGTTCAACTCCAAAGGGAGTGCTTAGATTTAAGAAGATACTTGAAAATAAAGGAATAAATGCTACTATTAGAGAGGAGATGGGACAGGATATAGATGCAGCCTGTGGACAACTTCGAAAAGAATATATGGAGAATGAGAATAAGTAAGCTGTAATTGTTGTGGGGAAGAAAGGAGTTTAGTTGCAGCATTACTTTATTATACGGTGAAGGCATAATTGTCTTGTGAGTATAGAAGGGAGACACATAGATGAAAACATTTTCTGAATCCAGAGCCGGAAAAAACAGAAGTGTTAATCAGGACAGTTTACTATGTGAAGAAGGGGCAGTCGGTGAACTTTCCAATCTGTTCATTGTGGCAGATGGGATGGGAGGTTACAATGGGGGTGACTTTGCTTCAAGATTCTGTGTAGACAGCGTAAAAGATTACATTCTGAAGAATAACGGGGGTTCGATAATATCCACTATAAGGTCAGCTATAACGGCGGCTAATGAGGGATTAGGGAAAAGACCAAAGCAAACGAAGAGCTAAAAGGGTTGTGGTACTACGATTGTACTGGCTACCATTAAGGATGACATTTTATACATTGCAAATGTTGGTGATTCAAGGCTCTATGTGATTCAAAACGGGGCTTTGTCTCAGATAACCGAGGATCATTCGGTAGTTGAAGAGATGATAAAGAGTGGGTTAATAAAGAAAGAAGAAGCAAGGTTTAATCCGCATAAGAATAAGGTTACCAGAGCGCTTGGAGTTGAGCCTGACCTCGAGGTAGACTTCTTTGAGGTAAAGCTAACAAAGGGAGACCGGATTTTCTTATGCTCAGACGGTGTTTCCAATATGATGGATGAGAGGACGTTGGAGGAAATAGCGGGAGCTGACAAAGAATTATCGGAAATTTGCAAAAAACTAATAGAAACTGCTGTAAACAATGGTGGAAAAGACGACGCAACAGTAGTAATGATAGAGGTGTAAAAATATGTTAAACAAAGGTAGATTAATCGGAGAACGTTATGAAATTATCAGTCTGGTCGGTTCAGGCGGAATGGCTGATGTGTACAAAGCAATGGATACCAGGCTTGGCAGACAGGTAGCCATAAAGGTGCTTAAAGAGGAGTATAGCTCTGATAAGAACTTTGTGTCTAAGTTTAGGGCAGAGGCTCAGGCTGCTGCGGTGCTGTCACATCCTAACATAGTAAATGTCTATGACGTAGGAGAAGATGAGGGCCTTCATTATATCGTAATGGAGCTTGTTGAGGGTATAACTCTTAAGAAGTTCATTGAAAGAAAGGGCAAGCTTGAGCTAAAAGAGGCTGTGGGCATTGCCATTCAGATAGCACAGGGTATGGAGGCTGCACATGCCAACCATATCATACACAGGGATATCAAGCCTCAGAACATTATTATCTCAAAGGAAGGCAAGGTAAAGGTCACAGACTTTGGTATAGCCAAGGCTGCTACCTCCAATACCATTGCAGCAGGACAGGCAGTAGGCTCGGTTCACTACATCTCTCCTGAGCAGGCAAGAGGTGGATATTCAGATGAAAAGAGTGATATATATTCACTTGGAGTTACCCTTTATGAAATGATATCCGGCAAGATGCCTTTTGCCGCAGATAATACTGTATCAGTAGCTCTTTTACATATCAATGAAGAGGCTGTGCCTCTTAGAGAGCTTGATCCTGAGGTACCTGTAAGTATAGAAAAGATTGTTCAAAAATGTATGCAGAAGAAGCCTGAGCGCAGATATCTCACAGCTACAGAGCTAATTGCCGACCTCAAGAAGGCAATTGCTGAACCGGAAGGAGATTATGTCAACTTTTCTCAGGCGGCAGTTACTGATTCTCCTACTATAAACATATCAGGAGAGGAGCTTGAGACCATTAAAAAGGGCAGATATAATAACACGAACAGGGCTGGTGAACCTGTCAAAAAGCGTGAACCACGCAATATCCGTGAACTTCCTGAGGATGATGAGGAGACCATTGATCCTAAGATGGAAAAGCTCATCCTTTTTGGAGGAATTGCGGCTATTGTGATTCTTGCCATCGTTGTTATAGTACTTTTAGTAAAGGGCTTCAACCTCTTTGGAGGTAAAGGTGGAGATTCATCGCTTATATCTAACAGCCAAAGCCAGGCGGCATCACCTTCGTCAATAGCTTCTGAGACTGCATCAAAATCAGCAGTTATAACAGTTCCTGCACTTAAGGGACGTACACGTGCAGAGGCAATTTCCATCCTTTCAGATGCGGGTATTACTAACTACAAGTTTGAATCTGAGAGCTCAAGGGAATTTGAAAAAGAAACAGTTATGGATGTAAAGCCTGCTGAAGGGTCTGAGATTAAGAAGGATGACGAAGTTATTATCACAGTCAGCAAGGGTGAGGATACAAGCAGTGTTCCTGATATAAGAAAATGCTACCAAGGACAGTGCAATAGCTACTCTTGAAGGCTTGAAATTTGTGGTTAAAGTAGAAGAGAAGGCAAGTGATACAGTTGATGAAGGAAGCGTTATAGATACGATTCCTGCTATAGGTTCAGCTGCCAAAGAGGGTGATACTATCACAATCCTAGTTAGTACCGGACCTGAAAATAAGCAGACTCTTGTACCAAACGTAGTAGGAAAGAGTGAAGCTGATGCAACCAATGCTCTTAGCAGTGCAGGATTTAAGGCTTCTATAGCGTATAAGGAAGATGACAGCGTCAAAAAGGGACTTGTTATAAGCCAGAGTATACCAGGTGGCAATGAGGCACAGTCTCGAAGCACCATTACACTTAGTATAAGCAAGGGACCCTAAGCCTGTTTCTTATACTTATTCAGCTTCGCTTACCATAGATGAGAATCCTTTTGCTGAAAGCGGTGAGAGTGGAGACATCGAAGTAAGGATGGATCAGGATGGAAAGACATCCACAGTCTACTCAGGAACACTTAGCTATGACGACTTCCCGCTTCGTATCGAGGATATAATCGGTTCGAGTGACAGTGAAGCAGTCTGCTACCTCATTGTAAATGGTGAGGTATATGATGGCAAGGTATGGCGTATCAAGAATTGGAGTAAGGCTGCAAACTAATGGAAGGCAGAATAATAAAAGCAATTGCGGGCTTCTACTACGTACATAATGGAGAAGAAGCCTATGAATGCAGGGCTAGAGGAATATTTAGAAATAAGGGTATCAAGCCACTGGTGGGAGACATTGTGGAGATTGAAGTCTTGTCTGATGAGGATAAGAAGGGTAATCTCATAGAGATAAAGGAGAGAAAGTCTTTTCTTATCCGTCCTGCCGTGGCGAACCCCTGACCAGGCTCTTATAGTATTTGCAGGGGCTAAGCCTACACCCAACCTCAATCTTCTTGACAAATTTCTGACGATGATGGAGATAAAGAGGATTCCTGTTGCCATTGCAATAAGCAAGAGTGACCTTGCAGATGAGGCTAAGCTTACAGAACTTAGAGAGATTTACTCTCCTCACTATAAGGTGATTGAAATAAGTGTAAAAGAAGAGCTGGGGCTTGATGAGGTAAAGGATTACCTTAGGGGCAAGTTTACAGTGCTTGCAGGGCCTTCAGGAGTGGGCAAGTCCACGCTTACCAACTACCTTGCCCCTGGGGCCAATATGGAGACAGGGGAAATCAGCAGGAAGATAGAGCGTGGCAAGCAGACCACAAGACATGCTGAGCTCTTTTACATAGGAGAGGGTGGATATATCTGTGATACACCGGGCTTTGGGAGCCTTGAACTCTTTGATGTAGATAAGAGGGAGCTTAAGGACTATTTTCCTGACTTTCTAGACTATGTAAAGGACTGTAAGTTTAACGGCTGTATCCACATAGGAGAAAGGGACTGCGGTGTGAAAACAGCCCTCTCTGAAGGAAAGATATCAGAAAGCAGATATAAGAACTACAAGTTGATTTATGAGGAATTATCAAACAAGAGGGATACTAATATGAATACATACTTTCACCTTCAATACTGTGAGCAGACTTTGGTGAGCTTGCTAGGCAGGTAAAGATAACAGAGGAAAACGGAGCAAAATATCTCCACCTTGATGTGATGGATGGAAGCTTTGTGCCAAGCATATCATTTTGGAATGCCTGTGATAAAGAGCCTTAGAAAATACAGCAATCAGGTATTTGATGTACATCTTATGATAGAGAGTCCTGAAAGATATCTTGAGGACTTCAAGGCAGCAGGGGCAGACCTTATTACAGTACATGTGGAGGCCACAAAGCATTTGCACAGAACAGTTACTAAGATAAAGGAACTGGGCCTTAAAGCGGGAGTGTCTATAAATCCTGCCACGCCTCTTTCTGCTATCGAGCTTGTACTTTCTGAAGTGGATATGGTGCTTATAATGAGTGTAAATCCGGGCTTTGGAGGGCAGAAGTTCATACCTTTTACCATAGACAAGATAAAGAAGCTAAGAGAAATGGCTCCTAATGTAGACATCGAAGTTGACGGTGGAGTAAATCAGGACAACATAGGGGAGCTTGTAAAGGCCGGAGCCAATGTGCTGGTTGCAGGAACTGCTGTGTTTGGCGGAGATATAGCTGCAAATACCAAGAAGATGATTGAGAGGATGTATGAAGAAGGTACTCATTGTAACAGGAGGACGAACTGACACAGACCTTGTAAGAGAGGTCTATGAAGAGTATAAGCCTGATGTTGTTATAGCTGCTGACAGAGGAATGATGGCAGCAAGGGAGATTGATATCGTTCCGGACTATGTAGTCGGAGACTTTGACAGCGGTGAGGCAGAGGTAGTTAAGTATTTTAAGTCTCTTTTTGAAACCCACGGGAAGCCTATAGTTAAGGCGTTTAATCCCGAGAAAAGGATGAGACTGATACAGAGCTTGCCATATCACTAGCTCTACACCTGAGTCCCAAGGATATTGTGCTTCTTGGTGCTACCGGGACAAGGCTTGACCATACCTTAGCCAATATCGAGCTTTTGTATAAGCCTCTTTCTGGCGGGGTCAGGACAAGGATAATAGACGAACACAATGTAATAAGCATACATGATAAAGATATAACCATAAAGAGGACAGATGCTTTCGGGGAGTATTTTTCTCTGATTCCTTTTACTGAAACTGTCAAGGGACTTAGTATAAAGGGGGCTAAGTACGAGCTTGAGAACTTCGTTCTAAGTTCAGGATGCAGCCTTGGTGTGAGCAATGAATTTGAGAAGGATAAAGTAGAATCAGCTTTTTCATCAGGGATAGTTATTTTGTTTCAGACAGATGACAAGAGACTGGTACTTAAGGGAAAGCTGTAAAACGGGGGTATTATGAAGAGGGATTTACAGGATATGACTCATGAGCTCACCTGTTATCTTGAGCTTTGTAATAGCTATAATTATGAACATCATTATAGCTGTATTGACATTTAAGCTTCTGGCGGTGGCAGTTCCCGAATTTTTTATGGGAGAGAAGTTAGAGCTGGGTTATTTTCTTGAAAAGGCAATGATGCTTGCAATCGGACTTGAGTTTGTAAAGATGCTCTGTAAGCATACTCCAAGCACTATCATAGATGTGCTCCTCTTTTGCCATAGCAAGGCAGATGATAGTGAGACATACCTCCTCTTGAAAATCTACTTACGGTAGTGGCTTTTCAGCTCTATTTGCTACAAGAAAATACCTGCTCTGCCATTTTGATGAAACTGAAAAGAGGGTATACAGAGGAAGTCAAAAGACCAGAATGACCAACCGTATGGCAGGCATTAAGATACCTGTTGAAGAGGGAGAAACTCTTGCTGAGGTGGTTACAACTGTGCTTAACAGGAAGAAAGAACCATAGCCATCGGTGCCTGTGTATGGTACAATGATTTTTGCCCTAAGGATAGACAGCATGAATGGTGATAAGGTAACCAGAGTAGAAGTAATTAAGTCAGTGTAAAGGAAGAAAAATGAATATTCTGATAATCTAAATCCGGAACAGAAGAAAGCAGTGGTACTATGAAAATGGCCCACTGCTCATTTTAGCAGGTGCCGGCTCAGGTAAAACCAGAGTGCTTACCAGGCGTATAGCCTATCTTATAAAAGAACATGGGGTAAATCCCTGGAATATACTTGCGCTTACATTTACCAATAAGGCTGCAAAGGAAATGCGTGAAAGAGTGGATTCGCTCATAGAGGAAGGGGCCGAGAATATATGGGTATCAACCTTTCATTCAGCCTGTGTGAAGATACTTAGAAGATTTATAGATAAGATTGGCTATGACAGGAATTTTAATATATATGATACTGATGATACTAAGGCGGTAGTGAAAGCAGGTATTAAAATCCCTCAATATCGACAATAAGAAATTTCCTGAAAAAGACCTGTCTTAGCGTCATATCAAATGCTAAAAATGAATTTACAGATGCGGAAGAATTTGCTGAATGCAAGCTATTCCGACAATGTCTACGCAAGGGTATATAGAATATGAAAAGCGTATGAAGAATAACAATGCCCTTGACTTTGACGATATACTGGTAAAGACTGTGGAGCTCTTCATGCAGGATAAGGATACCTTGGACTACTACAGGAGGAGATTCCGCTATATACTCGTTGACGAGTATCAGGATACCAATGTGGTTCAGTTTAAGCTCTTAAAAGCTCCTTGCAGCCCACGAGAATGAGAGGGGTGAAATAGAGAACAACCTCTGTGTAGTTGGAGATGATGACCAGTCCATATATAAGTTTAGAGGGGCTGATATCAGGAATATACTTAACTTTGAGAAGATATATCCCAATGCTCTTGTAATCAAGCTTGAGGAGAACTACCGCTCCACAGGCAATATACTTGAGGCAGCAAACGGTGTCATAAGTAACAATTCAGAACGTAAAGATAAGAGACTGTGGACGAGTAAAGAGAGCGGTGCTTCCATCTCTTATAAGACCTATGATACAGGGGACAGGGAGGCAGAAGGCGTAGCCAATATAGTTATGAGGACAGTAGATGAGGGAAAGGCAGCTTATTCTGACATAGCTGTACTTTATAGGACCAATGCCCAGTCACGTGCCATAGAAGAGAAGTTTGTATACAATAATATCCCGTACAAGCTATATGGAGGAACCAACTTCTACAGCAGAAAAGAAATCAAGGATATACTGGCCTACCTTAAGGCCATAAACAATGTCACAGATGATACTCAGGTAAGAAGAATATTAAATGTGCCTAAAAGAGGGATAGGAAGCACTACAGAAGAAAAAATAGCGGAATATGCAATAGACAAAGAAATCTCATTTTTTGAGGCCTGTATGAGGGTACAAAGCATACCGGGACTTAGCAGGGCTGTGGCCAAGGTCGAGAAATTCGTAGCATTTATAGAGGCAAAGGTAAGGGAGTTCAGGCATTGTAAGAGCCTTAAGGAAGAGCTTGAGACTCTGATTGAAGAGATAGGTTATGTGGAAGAGTTAAAGCTTGAAGGAACGGATGAGGCAAAGGGCAGAATCGACAACATAGATGAGCTTATTAACAAGATAGCGGTATATGAGATTGGTCTTGATGAAACTGATGAGGACAGGCTTTCGGGCTTTCTTACAGAGGTATCTCTTTTAACGGATGCTGACAACAAAGACAGCGAAAATGAGAACATGGATAAGGTTACTCTTATGACACTGCATTCAGCTAAGGGACTTGAGTTTAAGGTGGTTTTCATAGTGGGTATGGAGGAAGGATTATTTCCGAGCAAGATGTGCATTTACTCAGGTGATGAAAGTGAACTGGAAGAGGAGAGAAGACTCTGCTATGTAGGGTATAACCAGAGCTATGGAGAGCTATATCTCTCAAAATGCCGCATCCAGGATGCTAAGAGGGATATACAGTGGAATCCTCCATCAAGATTCATGGGAGAAATTCCTGAACATCTCCTATCTACAGGTGGTGACATCACCCGTACAAGAAAGATGAGAAACGAAAGCCTGTATGCAGGAAACGGTGGAAGGTACACTGAGAGAAGTACCGTATCTTTACACCCTTCAAAGGATAAAAGAAATCTCTTTTTCGGGAAATCCTTATATCAATAAAGGGTTTTGGCAGTGAGCCTAAGACCTCTGACAAGGTTAGCGAAAGGAGACAGGGTTAGCCACACTAAGTTTGGAGAAGGCGAAGTCCTTGAACTAAATAAGGAAAAATGATGTGGTGACGGTGAGCTTTGATAAAGAAAGCTTTGGAATCAGGAAACTAAAAGCTAAGCATGGCAGGGTCTTAAAAAATTAACTGACAATAGTATTATTTTTAAAAATATGCTATACTGATATTATCTTATAGAAAAGGAGCAATATTATGGATAAGAAAAATTGAAGAATTATTGAACACAGTGAAGCTTAATGCTCTCATTCACCCTGCAAAGGATGAAGAGACAAAAAAGGACAACCCTTATGTAGTTGCTCTTGTTATTGTAGGTGCAGTAGCGGTTATCGCAGCTATAGCATACGCAGTATATTACTTCTTTGTTCCGGACAAGCTTGTAGATTTTGAAGATGATTTCGATGATGTTTATGGGGATGAAATCTTCGATGAGCATGAAGCAGAAGCAGAAAAGGAAGAGAAGGAGAACCCTGCTAACTAAAGGGCAATGAACAAAAAAGACAAGAAGGAATTCATTGAGGAAGTAGCGAGTAGAATAAGGTCTCTCGATTATATCAAGATTGAGGATATACGGAGATTGACCTTTATATGGATCAGGTTATTAAGTTTATGGATGACCATTTTGCATCGCTTAAAAGATATGACGGTGACAAGATGCTTACCAAGGCCATGATTAATAACTACACCAAAAACAAGCTGCTTCCTTCCCCTGATAAGAAAAAATATGGCACGGACCATATGCTGCTTCTGATTTTCATTTATTATTTTAAGAATGTATTGTCCATAAAGGATATCAATAGTATTCTTACACCACTTACTGAAATTTCTTTTTCAAAGCAGGATGAAGATGTCTCGTTAAGTGATATTTATGATGAGGGTTTTTGAGGTTTGCAAAGGTGCTACAACCGATATTTCGAGATCAGTACTAAAGACGTTTGATAGGGCGAGAGGATAGCTTTGAGGATGAAGAAGATGAAGAGAAGAGAAGGTATCTCACCAACTTTGCTTTCATTGCTTCGCTTTGTTTTGATGTATATTAAAAAACTATCGTTGAAAAATATGATAGACAGAGGATTATTAGATTTTTAAGGACAGTTGCAAATAACGAGTAAAAAGGATAGACGATGAGCAAAACTCTTAAGATTTGCATTAGAGTATGTTTTACTATAATAATTATTCTGATGTTGGCTGTACTGGGATTGCTCGCTGTACTTACAATTACCGAGTACAAGCCAGGCAACATAGAGAAGCTCTCCTTAAAGGGACAGGCTTTTGATGAGGCAGGTCTTGCTAAAGAGATTAAGCTCCTTAGCTGGAATGTAGGCTACTGCAACCCTTGGTGCTACTGCTGACTTTTCATGGATGGGGCACAAAGGTGGTAAGCCAGACTAAGGAAGAGATGAATGTAAACGTAAGTAAGATAACACAGAATTAGAGATGAAGGCGCTGATATTACCTTACTTCAGGGAAGTAGATAGAAAGTCATACCGCAGCTACAATGTAGATGAAGAAGATGTTATTTCAGGTATGTTTCCGGACAGGCTGTCTTCGTTTGCATATAACCATAAGGCCTTATTTATACCTTACCCTATTCCACCGCTTAGGAATGTGGCAGCAGGACTTATGTCGCTTAGTGGGCTTAAGGTTGAAAGTGCGGAGAGGATAAGTCTGCCTAGTCCGTTTAAGTGGCCTGACAGTACCTGCAATCTCAAAAGATGCCTTCTCGCCCTAAGGCTTCCTATAAGCGGAAGTGAAAAGAAGCTGGTTGTCATCAATCTTCATCTTGAAGCCTATGATGATGGGGCCGGCAGGGAGGCTCAGAACAAGTATCTTATTGAGACTATGAAAAAAGAGTATGAGGCTGGCAACTATGTAGTAGCCGGTGGAGACTTTAATCAGACATTTTCCGGAGTAGATGTAGGCAAATACGAAGTAGGCGCCACAGGAGTATGGAAGCCGGGCTTGTTTGATACAAAAGAGATAAGAGATGACTTTAGCCCCTATATGGATGCTTCCACACCGACCTGCCGCTCTCTTGACAGGGCCTATGACAAAAATGACAAGAATTTCCAGTTTTATGTAATAGACGGTTTCATAGTTTCTAAAAATGTCGAGGTCATATCTCATAAAACATTGGGGCTTGGTTTCGAGAATTCAGACCACAACCCTGTGGAAATGGTAATAAAGCTAAAGTGATATTACAAAGCAAGGTTGATGGTTAATACAAAAATATAGACCACAGAAATCAAATAGTTTCTGTGGTCTTTTTTTCTATCTTACGATATCTCCATAGCACTCAGGCCTTCTGTCTCTCATAAGGTCCCATTCAAGCCTTGCGGTATTTATTTCATCCAGGTCAAAGCTGTGTACAAGCACAGTTTCGCTTGTTCTATCGGCACTTTCTACCAGCTCGCCTGTCATATCGGTAATAAAAGATGAACCATAGAAGGTAAGGGATGAGGTCTGATTGTTGTTAGCCTCACAAGGGGTAACGTTTTCTGTGACTATCCTGTTGGCGGCGACCACAGGGATGATATTGGCAGCAGAATGTCCCTGCATGGTTCTCCTCCAATGTCCACAGCTGTCCGTATTAAGCACAGGCTCAGAGCCGATTGCGGTAGGGTAGAGGATGATTTCTGCTCCCGTTTACAGTGAGGCTTCTTGCAGTTTCAGGGAACCACTGGTCCCAGCATATTCCTACACCAACCCTCCCAGTTGTGGTATCAAAGACCTTAAAGCCGGTGTTTCCCGGTGTAAAATAGAATTTTTCCTGATAGAAGTGGTCATCAGGTATATGGGTTTTTCTGTATATACCAAGGAAGTTACCGCTATCAAGCATGGCGACTGTGTTGTAGAGAACATTGCCGTCCTTTTTCGTATATGCTATAGGAGCACTGTACCGGTTTTTCTGCTAACATCATGAAATGCTTTACCGCCTCATTTTTCCATATCAGGTTTTGCAAATTCATAGTAATCGTATCTTCTTTCCTGGCAGAAGTACTGTCTTTCAAAGAGTTCAGGAAGGAGGATGAGTTTAGCGCCCTTGTTTACCGCCTCCATTACCAGGTCTTCAGCCTTTTTGATGCTTTCTTCAGGATTTACTGAGCAGCTCATCTGAACTGCAGCCACTGTTAGTTTTCTCATTATTTATCCTTTCTGTTCTTAGCAAGAGGAACCTGTCCTGTAATGCAGTGTATGTTGCCTCCGCCTACGAGTATGCACCTTGACTTGATTGGAGCTATGTCTCGTCCGGGGAAAAGCTCCTTAAGCATATCCACTGCTTTACCGTCATTTTCATCGCCAAAGGCAGGAACAAGCACACTTCCATTGGTAATATAGAAGTTTACATAACTTGCGGCAAGCCTCTCGCCAACACTCCTTTCGGCTTCGCCTTCTTCAAAGTCATAGCCTTTTATATCCTCCTCGGTAACAGTATAGGCCTTTTAGGGATAGGGAAGCTTATGAACTATTAACTTACGCCCATTTGGGCATCGCTTTCCCTATCAAGAAGCTTTAAGTCTGCAAGGCTCATCTCATACTGTGGGTCTTTTTCATCATCTGTCCAGGCAAGGACTACTTCTCCGGGCTTTACAAATGCACAGACGTTATCAACATGTTCATTGGTTTCATCATTATATATGCCGTATGGAAGCCAGATTATCTTCTTTGCGCCGAGATAGGTAAGAAGGACATTTTCTATCTCTGATTTAGTAAGCTTTGGATTCCTGCCCTTACTTAGGAGACAGGACTCGGTTACAAGGATGGTGCCCTCGCCGTCTGAGTGTATGGAACCGCCCTCCAGTACAGAAGCCTTTATTATGTAAGTCATAATAATCATAATTATATTTTTTGCAAAATACTGAGGCTAGGGCATCATCATTATCATAGGTTGGTAAAAGCCCGTCTACATCACCACCCCAGGCATTAAAAACCCAGTCGATTCCCCTCACTTCTTTATCATTTATAACGAAGGTAGGAGAGGTGTCTCTTGCCCAGGCATCATCTGTATCTGCTATTATAACCTCGATATTTCCGCTGGGAGCAAAGTCCTTTTCACTAAAATAATCAAATAGCTCATCCTATGGGCTTCATCACAGACTAAAAACATTTTTCTCGTGTTTGATTATATTTTTATTATCTTTGCAAATGCGGGCTTAGCCTCCTTACCGCTGTAGGGAAAAGCTTCCGGCTCTGGTTGGCCATACCATGATGGTTCCAAGATGAGGCTCGTATTCACCGGGCATATAAAAACCGTCTGAAGACGGAGTAGTTGATAATATCATAATATCTCCTTGGTTAAATCTAATTTCGGGATTATTAGTACCATTTACGGATAATTATTACCAGTATAATTATTAAAATAAACGGGCTATTTTGTGCTGTGATTTTTGTGAGATTTTAAAATTTATCAGCTAAAAAGTAATTTGAAGAAAATGCATATTGTGATTTTAAAAGTTTTTATATGAAAATTAAAGGGATACTTGAATATTTAAGGGTTTCAGTGTATATTTATTAATAATGTTCAGAGGTTCGAGGTGCAAAGATGGAACTTTAAGAAATTTGACAATAGGATATGGCTGTCATCTCCAACCATGCACGGTGAGGAGCAGGCCTTTTGTAAAAGAGGCTTTTGATACGAACTGGGTCACTACCATAGGCAAAAATCTTGATGAACTTGAGAAGTGGTCTGTAGATACCTAGGAGGAGGGCCTTCACGCAGCAGGTCTTGCATCAGGGACCTCAGCACTGCATCTTGCATATAAGCTTGCGGGTGTAGGCGAAGGTGACAGGGTGTTCTGCTCAGATTTAACCTTTGATGCCACGGTAAATCCTGTATCTTACGAAAAGGGAGGCAGGTATTTATAGACAGTGAATTAGAAAGCTGGAATATGAGCCCTGTGGCACTTAGAAAGGCTTTTTGAGAAAATATCCTGATACAAAATGTGCGTGGTAGTGGTGACTTACGGGATGCCTGCAAAGCTTGATGAAATCAGAGCTATCTGCGATGAACACGGCGCCGTTCTTGTAGAAGATGCAGCAGAATCAGTCGGAGCGTCATACAAGGGAAGAAAAACCGGCTACATTTGGACATTACAACGTAATAAGCTTCAACGGAAACAAGATAATAACCACTTCAGGTGGAGGGAATGCTTATTTCTGAGGGATGCAGCATCTATAGATAAGGCAAAGTTCTTAGCTACCCAGGCAAGGAACCTATCCTCGGTACCAGCAGACGAGCTTGGCTATAATTACAGGCTGTCAAACATTCTTGCCGGTATGGGCAGGGGTCCAGCTGCTTCATTTGGATGAGCACAGGGAGAGAAAAGAAGATTTATGAGCTATACAAAGAGAGGCTTAAAGAATCTGCCTGCTGAAGATGAATCCGGTACTTGATGAAGCAGAGTCTAATTATGGCTGTCCTGTCTCATTATAGATGAAGATGCAATGGCACCCTCAGGACAGGAGCAGATTTAGCCGAATTATGCGGGAGACAGGAGCGGAGGAACCAATTCTTTTTGCTGTAAGGAAGCGGGCTTATAGATGAAGCCTTAAGCCCTATAGAGCTTTAGGAAGAAAGAAAAGTACAAGGAAGTGGACTTTAGGACAAGCTTTATCTAAAAGAGTCGGGCAAGTCTCTACCTGAGGGAGATTAGGGATGTGCTTAGCCAGCTACAATGTAGAGAGTCACCTATATGGAAGCCTATGCATTTTGCAACCCTTATTTTAGGCAGGATTTTATACTACAGATAAAGGAAGCATAAGAGAACTTGGAGCTGGCTTTACGGATATAGGCTCGGATATATTTGACAGAGGACTATGTCTGCTTAGTGACATCAAGATGAGACCTAGGAGCAGGAGGTAGTAATAGAAATAATCAAGAGCTGTTTTGACTAGAGAAATCATCTTACCTCATTGATGAATTTAGACTTGAATAATGAGGATATTAGTAACTTTGAAACCTGATAAGTTAGAAGAGGTGATTATTATTATTAGTTATGATGGGTTTTGGAAGGTTTTAAAGGAGAGGGATTGCAGTACAAATTGAGTTATACGACATCGTAAGTAATTCGACTTGACCACATAAGAAAAGCTGGGCATATTACCACCGCAACTATAAACAAATTGTGTAAGTCGCTTGATTGTGAAATAGGTGACATTGTCGCCTATGTGCCCTGATAGTGATGAAACCGAAGAAACAGATGAGGATGAAAGGGATGCAGTGGCGCATCCCTTTATTTGTAAGCATTCATTTTTACGCACAAAAGTGAGCGTAACAAGAATATTTTATTAGGATTGCAAAAGCATAGTGGCAATCCTGTATCAATGGGGTGTACATACTTTTGACACTACATCATCTTATAACATACTATTGAAATATGTACTTAAAGGTTATACTATAAGTATTGGATTTAGTGGGTATAGGGTAGTTTGATGACCCATATTTGAGTAACGATAGAAAAGGATAAAAAGATGACAGAAGAAATTTGTATATGTGCAGAAGACCTGAAAAGCAAAGCAGAGCAGCACGCACCTGCCACCAATATAACTATATGCAATGACTGCCTCAAAAGACAATCAATGCGTTTAACTCATATCCTATAGGATTATTTTTAATATGAATGGCTTTGACTCCGGATATGTTTAACGGGGTAAATGGCGGTAATGGTGCTGATGTAAATAATAATGGGGACAATAAGAATGGTGTTGTTACAGTGCTGATGAAGGTGGTGACAAGCCTGTAGAAGGACAGGATGAAGAGAAGAAGGGACGATGGAGCAAGAGTCCTCCTGTGTTTTAACTTTGGTTTCATCACGATATGTTTTGGCGGACAGAGCAATCTGAAAAAAGCCCAAGAAAAAGAAGCTAAGGCAGAAATTGACTTTAACAATATCCTCGCCTCATATTATCAAGGAAAAGCTTGATGAATATGTTTATAGGACAGGAGCTTGCACAGCAGATATCAGTTGCAGTATACAACCACTATAAGAGAGTAGGCGCGGAGAAAGAACAGAAAAAGAAAGAAGATATTGAGATAGAGAAGTCCAATATGCTTATGATGAGGACCAACCCGGAAGCGGTAAGACCTACTTAGTAAGGAATCTTGCAAGACTATTACAGTGCCCTATAGTACAACTGATGCAACTACTCTTACGGAAGCAGGCTACATTGGAGATGATGTAGAGTGTACTAAGTGAGCTTCTCAGCTGATGCTGACAATGATGTGGGCGGCAGAGCATGGAATCGTGTTTATCGATGAGATAGATAAGATGGCCAAGAAAAGAATACCCACAGCAGGGATGTAAGCGGAGAAGCCGTGCGGCAGGGACTATTAAAGCTCCTTGAGGGCTCCGAGGTAGAGATACCTGTGGGTGCAACAAGTAAAAATGCAGTATGGTTCCTATGGCAACAATCAATACAAGAAATATACTTTTGTTGCGGTGGAGCCTTTCCTGATCTTAGCGATATAGTAAAGGCAAGGTTGAAATAGTAAAGCTGACGCATATGGGCTTTAAGGCTGACCTAAAAGATAGAGTATGACAAAGAGGAGAAATATTCTAAGCAAGGTAACTACGGATGATTTAAGGAGTATGGTATGATACCTGAGTTCCTTTGGAAGGCTTCCCATTAGTGTTTGCAGTGGATGAGCTAGATAAAGGACATGTCTTATCAGAGTACTGTCAGAACCAAAGAATGCTATACTCTAAGCAGTATGAAAACTTCTTGAACTGGATGAGGTTAAGCTTGAATTTTCTGAAGATGCCAAAGAGATTATAGCTGAGAGGGCTTGAGGAAAGACATGGGGAGCAAGAGCGCTTAGAGCCATTATAGAAGAGTTTATACTTGACATTATGTATGAAATACCAAAGGACAACAATATAGGCAAGGTTACTATAACAAGGGACTATATCGAAGGAAAAGGGAAGCCCTGTTATAGAGGTTAGAACTTAATTAATCCATTAAATCTGAAAAAGTTTTAAAAATGTTTGATTTTTGGCAAAAATGTAACCGAAATGTAACCGTTATTGCTTATAATAGGGAATAGGCAGAGGAGGTAGTTTATGAGCAGCGTAAGCACCAAGAGAATTTCATTTTTCCGAAGAATTTAGAACAAGCATAATAGCTATTGACGAATATAACAGCGTTGATTTTTGCGGAAACTTTACAATCCTTTTCCTGAAGCAAAGTGTAGAGGTTAAAAGTTTTCAGCATCTTATAAAAGAAATTGATACACTTATGGATGAAATAGGATGTCCAATAGGTGGAATGGAGAGAAGCTTTTAAGAAAAGGACTCGAGTCCGATGAGAGAGACCCATATATCTGAAAGGCACAGGTTCCAAGAGGAAAGGCTGCGCATTTGCCATCAGGATTCAGTACAGGAATAACGCAAGCTGGCAGGGAACCGTCGGCGGATTGAAGGAGAGGCTGAAGAGTGCTTTAGAAGACATGTTAGAGCTTTTTGGCTCCTTGACAGTGCACTTGAAAGGTTAGATATTGCTATAAGTAATGTCTTGTAATTTGTGAAAATTGCGTGATATACTCATAGAGTTGTTTATATTATTAGATTAGCAAAATCCAATCAACAAAGTGAGGAAGGTGAATAATATGAGAGAAGGTATCCATCCAGAACTACCATGAGTGTAAGGTAAACATCGCAACTGTGAAACGAGTTCACTACAGGTTCAACAAAAGGATTCTATCCACGTTGAAGTTTGTTCAAAGTGTCATCCGTTCTACACAGGACAGCAGAGAGCTGCAGCCGCCCGTGGAGCTATTGATAAAGTTCAATCGTAGATACGGCATTAAGCAGACTAATAAAAACAGAATAAGAACGAGACTGTCGCAGAGACGAAGGCGTCAACATAACATATTGTTATGGAAGGACGGAATCACAAATGCGATGGTCTGACTGGGAGGAAGTATAGAAGGTTCGGGGATGAGCGGATTAGCTGTTCTTGAAGGCATATTGGTAAAGAACAGAAGCAAATATGCACTTGCAGTCCGTAAGCCTGATGATGATATTGAGGTTCTGACTCGGTAGGGTTGATGACATAACAGAGAAAATACTGCCTTTTCGCTGCCTTTTATTAGAGGGATAGTGTAAGCCTTGTGGAGATGATATGCCTGATAGTTAAGAATTTCTCGGTATCAGAGAAATTCTATGACAAAGAAGAAGGTGGAAAGATTGACAGTAGGGGAAACCAGGAGCTTTTTAACATGTCATTGCTGTTATTTCGCTTGCTATGGGCTTTTCTTTGCACTGCCCTACGGCATTTCACTTTCGTTTTATAATGCTATAAACTCAGATATTGCCCTCTACCTTTTTATTGAGGGAATAATGAGGCTTGTACTCAGTACTCATATATATTTGGAATATCGATGCTTCCGGAGATTAAAAGAGGCATATTGCCTTGGAGCCTTGCATAAAGCAATGAACTGTGTAGATAAGGGGCTCGTCTTACCTCAGTAATGTAAAGAAAAATGAACAGAAGAAACTACAGGGTGCAGACTACATTTTGGCGGTAGTCATAGCGCTTAGCATACTTGTTTTTATGTTTGTAAGAATAGATAATATTGTGCTTAGAATAGTAATCAGGCTTCTACAGTACCTATTGTAGCAGGTCTTACTTATGAAATTATGGAGATTGATAGTAAGGGGAAAAATAGTCTGGCAGATATACTTAATCTGCCTGCTATGCTCATACAGAGTGTGATTACAGCTGAGCCTGAAGATGAGATGGTAGAAGTAGCCATTGAATCAGTGTCAGTTGTTGCTGAGAGTAAGGAAGAGGTAAAAGAAGAAGCAGACGTCCTTAGAGAGCTTTATAAGCCTTTAAGAGCTGAAAAAGCCGGAATCAAGAGAGTAAGCAAGATAAAGCATATAGAACAGGGCAGCCTTTCAGAGACGAAGAAGGATAAGAAGAGTGCAGGAGTGTCTCAAAAAGAAGGTGGCAAGACTGTAGGTGAAGTAAATCTGAAAAGAAAAACGATACTGATATTAGCCTTTGCATGAAAGGGCAAAGCAGTCACTGGATGTTAAAGAAGGAGTTAAGACAGTAAAAATATCTGAGGATGAGGATGATGAGATACTAAATGCTGTAAAACCATCAATAGCAAGAAGGAAGAGGAAAAAGCGTGGAAAGAGGAAAAATGGATAAAGTGGAATATAGCCTCAGAGGTCAGCAGACGGCGCCAAAATGCTTACACAGGCAGGAATAGATGAGGCAGAGCTTGATGCCAGATATATATTAGAGTATATTACCGGTCTTAACAGTGCACAGTATTTCATACATTCAGAAGATATAATAGAGAAAAACAAGGCAGAGGAATTCTTAGGCTTTATAGAAAGAAGGAGCAAAAGAATCCTCTTTCTTATGTGATTGGGACAAGAGATTTCTTTGACTTACTTTAAGGTAGATGAAAATGTACTGATACCTGAGCAGGAAACCGAGCTTTTGGTGGAAGAGGTAATAAAGCATTCTGAGGGGAAATCCGTACTTGATATGTGTACAGGTTCAGGCTGTATAGCAATATCTATAGCATTATTTGGCAAAGCCATCTAAGGTGGTAGCCTCTGATATTTCTGAAAAGCCCTTGAAGTGGCAGAGAAAAATGCTAAGAGCCTCAAGGCAGGTGAGATTAGTTTTATACAGGGGGATATGTTTGAAAATGTCACAGATAAGTTTGATATAATAGTATCAAACCCTCCCTACATTGAAACAGGGGAAATAGATGAACTTATGCCGGAAGTAAGGGATTATATACCAAGACTTGCTCTTGACGGGAGATATTGATGGGTTAAAAATTCTACAGAATTATCAGCAAAGAGGCTGTAAAAATTAAATAAAAATGGTAGAATTTTCTACGAAATAGGATATAATCAAAGTAGAGCCGTAGCCTCTATCTTACTTGAAAATGGTTTTACAGATGTAAAGATAATGAAGGATTATTCAGGTCTTGATAGGATAGTTTCATGGCAAAATTGGAGCGAAAAACTATAGGAGGCTGCCGAGGAAAATATAGAATAGAGAGAGACTCTATGGGCGAGGTAAATGTTCCGGAGAAGGCTCTGTGGGGAGCACAGACAGAGCGTTCACATAATAATTTTAACATAGGTACGGAGACTATGCCCCTTCCTGTAATCAGGGCATTTGCTATACTTAAGAAAGGCTGCCGCAGAGGTCAATCTTGAGCTGGCAGCTTCCGCTGACAAGTGCGAGCTTTATAAGAAAGGCCTGCGATGAGATATACAAGGAAAAACGATAGAAAGGAATTCTCGCTTGAGGTGTGGCAGACAGGCTCAGGCACACAGAGCAATATGAATGTTAACGAAGTAATAACCGGCAGGGGCAATATGCTCGCGGGCAAGAGGATACTTCATCCTAATGATGATGTAAATATGTCGCAGAGCTCCAATGATACCTTTCCCTACAGCTATGCATATAGCAGGTAATGGAGATAAAAGGGTACTCTACCTCGCTATAGAGAAACTCATACTTACATTTGAGAAGCTTGAAAAGGAAAATGATGACATAGTTAAGAGTGGAAGGACTCATCTGCAGGATGCGACTCCTATCAAGTTTTCTCAGGAAATAAGCGGCTGGAGATTTATGCTTATTAACAGCCTTGGACAGATAAAGGCTTCTATGCAGGGCATATATAAGCTGGCTCTTGGCGGAACTGCTGTGGGAACAGGGATAAATGCACCCTAAGAACTTTGACAGACAGGTGGCAAAGAAGATAGCAGAACTTACAGATGAGCCATTTATAACAGATGAGAATAAGTTCCACGCACTAACCTCAAAGGATGCACTTGTTACCTGCCACGGTGCAATCAAGGGACTTGCAGCCAACATGATGAAGATAGCCAATGATGTGAGATGGCTCGCATCAGGACCAAGGCTTGGTCTTTGTGAGATATTCATTCCTGAAAATGAACCGGGAAGCTCTATTATGCCGGGCAAGGTAAACCCAACGCAGTGCGAAGCAGTGACTCATGGTGGCTGTCCAGGTGATGGGCAATGATGTGGCAGTAGGCATAGCGGCATCTCAGGGAAACTTTGAGCTAAATGTATTTATGCCTGTGCTCATATACAACTTCTGCAGTCTGTGAGACTTCTTGGAGATGCAATTAAGCTCATTTAACGATAACTGTGCTATGGGGATTAGAGCCAACCGCGAGAAAATGCGTGATAATCTGCACAATTCTCTTATGCTTGTTACCCTGCATTTCCCTTATGTGAGCTATGATAATGCAGCACTGTTGCAAAGAAAAGCATATATGAGGGATTAGCTCAAAGAAGGCCTGCCTTGACTTAGGCTTTATGGATGAAGAGAGCTTGATGAGGTATTTAAGCCTCGAAGAGCTGGTATGAAATAGATAAGGAATGTAAGAAGCAAGGCTGTGTATTAATGGGTGTCCAATACTATGACACCCGACATCAAGATGATAAATATATGTAAAAAGGAGGAAGTTATGGATTACGGAAAGGTTTCACTTGAAAAGCATGCACAGTGGAAGGGAAAGATAGAGATAAAGGTAAGAGCGGCAGTTGACAATGCAGAGGCACTGAGCCTGCCTATACGCTTGAGTAGCCGCCTCTGTCTTGAGATACAAAAGGATGTAGACAAGTCATATGAGCTTACAAGAAGATGGAATACCGTTGCTGTAGTGACTGATGGAACTGCAGTTTTAGGTCTTGGTGACATTGGCCCTGAGGCAGGTATGCCTGTTATGGAAGGAAAATGTGCACTTTTTAAGGCTTTTGGAGATGTAGATGCCATACCTCTTTGTGTAAGAAGCAAGGATGTGGATGAGATAGTAAGAACTGTTGAACTGCTTGCAGGCTCATTTGGCGGTGTGAACTTGAGGATATATCTGCACCAAGATGCTTTTGAGATAGAGGAGAAGCTTAAGAAGTACAGACATTCTTATCTTCCACGATGACCAGCATGGAACAGCTGTTGTTACCTTGCAGGAGTCTTAAATGCACTTAAAGATTGTTGGAAAGAATATAGAAGATGTTAAGATAGTCACCTCGGGAGCAGGAGTCGCCGGTATTGCTATCATAAAGCTTTTTGATGGCAATGGGACTTAAAAATGTAATAATGACAGACAGAAAAGGTGCTATTTATAAGGGAAGAGAAGATTTGAACCCCATAAAAAGAAGAGATGGCAAATATAACAAATTTTCGAAAATGGAAAAAGGAAGTCTTGAGGAAGTGATAAAAGGTGCCGATATATTTATCGGTATCTGCTCCGGGAAACTCTTACAGGAGAAATGGTAAGAAGTATGGCAAAAGATGCTGTTATATTCGCCTGTGCCAACCCTATACCTGAGATATTTCCTGATGAAGCAAAAGAAGCAGGAGCCAGGGTGGTTTCCACTGGACGTTCAGATTTTCCTAACCGTGTAAACAATGTGCTTTGTTTCAGGCATCTTTAGGGGAGCTCTTGATGTAAGAGCAAGCGAGATAAACGACGAGATGAAGATTGCGGCCAAAAAGCTATAGCAGGACTGGTTTCAGATGATGAATTAAATGAAGACTACATTCTACCAAAGGCATTTGATGCCAGTGGTAAAGGATGCAGTGTAAAGGCTGTCTCTGAGGTCGAAAGAGTACAGGGGTTGCAAGATTGTAGGCATTACGGTTATAATACAAGGATGCAACTGTACTTATATTATTTGCATTTAGGAAGGAAAATTGATGTTTGAAAGTATTGAAACCCTCGCAGGAAGGTGTATATGAAGCAACGGATGAATTAGCTTCAGGTGTGACGTGCATCTCGATCCAAATAAGTTTAGAAGTCTTATGAAGGAAACAGTCAGACCTACAGCCTATCGTGAGAAATTCAATGAATATAAGGCAAAATAATAAGCAGATAGAGGATCGCCTCAAGATGACATCTGAAGAGAGCGATCCTGAGCTAAAAGAACTTTGCAAGAAGAGCTTGCCCAGGCGAAGGCTTTTGTGCCTGAATTTGAAAAAGGAACTCAAGGTTCTTTTTGCTTCCAAAGGATAAGAAACGATGATAAGAATGTAGATAGTTGAAACCGTGCGGGTACAGGCGGAGATGAAGCAGTTATATTTGCTTCCAGAACTTTACCTGCTGTACTGCAAATACGCAGAGAATAACCACTGGAAGCCTGAGATACTAAGCTCAATGAAAAACGGTCTTGGAGGCTTTTAAGGAAGTTACTTTTCTTATCAATGGTAAGGGAGCTTTTTCAAAGCTTAAATACGAAAGCGGAACCCACAGAGTACAGAGTTCCGGTGACAGAGTCTCAACGGTAGGCCGCAGACATCTGCGGCACGGTAGCATATTACCGGAGGCAGAAGAGGTTGACGTAAACATTGACCCTAATGATATCAAGTTTGATGTATTTAGGGTCAGGTAACGGTGACAGTGTGTCAATACCACTGATTCAGCTGTTTCGTTTGACACATATTCCCTACGGGGATAGTTATATCCTGCCAGGATGAGAAGTCACAGCTAAGAACAAAGACAAAGCAATGAAGGTACCTGTTCAAGACTCTATGAGCTTGAATGAGAAGGCAAGATGCAGAAGAGGCGCCAACAGAAAGAGCCAGAGGGGAAGCGGTGACAGGTCTGAGAAGATCTGTCACTTAGCAATTTCCCAGCAGGGAAGGGTTACAGGACCATAGAATTAAATTTACGACACACAATATAGATGGGTTATGGGTGGAGATTTAACGAAATTATCGAAAATCTTATAGTAGCAGATCAGACTGAAAAACTTGCGCGATGGGTGAAAAATGTAAACTATAACTTAGCAAGGAGTGCGAAGATGATTAGTGAAAGGAAGCAGCATTATAGATAATACTTCCTCCATTACTGAATATTTAGGAAATTGCTTGGAATGCACTTGATTTGGAAAACACAGAAACTAAAATGCCGGTGAAATGTTAAAGTTTCTAGGTGAATTGTAAGTGTGAACGAGCCTATGTATTTGAGATTGATTACAGTAATGAAACGATAAGTAATACTTATGAGTAGGTGCAAAAGGAATTACGTCACAAATTGAAATGCTCCAGAATGAAAGCATACAAATTGTTGATTTCTGGCTGGACTTATTTAGCAGAAATAAGAATGTAATTATACCTGACGTTGAGGCACCAAGACTGATGCCCCATCTACTTATGCTGTCCTAAAGCCACAGGATGTAAAGTCACTTGTGGCTGTCCCTATATATTTAGGAAATGATGGGTAGGACTTTCAGGTGTGGACAATCCTGAGAAGCTTGATGAGGATGAGATAATTCATACTTAAGAAAAATAAGTTCACTTTTTCATTTATAGTCAAGCACAGAAATGCCGAGAAAAGATAACTTTTGATAAATACCATGATCCTCTTTACATTAGCATATAATAGAGAAGCTTTGAGGAGGACTTTAAGAAGCTTGACGGATGTAGGCATAGGCATAGTATCGTGACCTTTCTGAACTGGAAACAACTAATGATGAGCGTGGATATCAGAAGGCAATATCTTGTTATGCCGCTTAAACGCTCTTTCTGGTGAGGTATTTGCAGGTATAAGATATACAGGTGCAACAGGTAACCGTTTTCTGTTGTTTGTCCTACATATGATAGTGCTGTATTTTGACAAGGTTGATAAAGAATCTTGAAGGTGAAATAAATAACAAAAACATATACCGCTAGTCTTTGGTTCTTACTGGTCTAATGAGAATCCTCTCGTGCCGGTAGAGGTAAGAGCTGTTGCGGGAAAGTGTGCTATACAAGAATAAAGCAATATATTTTAGTAAGCCTGATCCTGTAACGGGAAGAACCCGTGACAGGAGAATGATGAGTTTAGATAACTTTCGTAGATCATTTTTAATGACAGCAGAAACAGTATGTTGTATAGATTTATTGAAAACAACCACTTTAGTCTGGACGTGTTTTTAAGCTCTTGAGCTTAGCGACAGCCACCTACTTTGGTGACCTTCAGAAAAATGTCTGGTTTATATCAGACACTATAAAGGAAAAATGGGGCTTTGAGAACAACATAGTGCATGATCTTCCTGAGGAGTGGAAGCAGTTTATAACACATGAGAAAGATCGTGAATTCTACGAAAAAGATTTTAGTGAATTTATAAAGCAGAAAAGAGACGTATATGACCTTATATGCTCGTGTTGTAGACAAATATGGCGAGGAGGTCTGGGTACGTTGTGCGGGATACATTAAGTGGGATAAAGAAAGGGAGAAGCCACTGTTTTACAGTGGTAATGTATCGATACTTAGCAATGCCTTTGAAACTTGTCCTATAACCAACTTCCAGAAAGAAAAAGCCGCTGTACGCGACATCAGTAGTCTGTTTTTAAGGAGACAAGTCTTCTGTCTGTGCTTCCGCCTAAATGGACTTTGGTGAGATTAATGAATTAAGGGAAGGTCAACCGGTGATAACCTTATAAAGGATATACTACAGAGCCTTGCAAGCTTTTGATGATAGGATCAAGTTTTACAGACTTGATGGATTGCGCTTTATGGCAGTGATTGCAGGCGATGCCGATTATACCCTTGATGAATGTTCAAAGAAATAAAGAAGATTATATCCGACTCTTATGCTGGAGTATAACCTTCCTCATCCGTTATCCTTGCTCTGTGGGCATTCTCGGCGAACTAAACACTGATATGTCAGCCATAGAGATTATTGCTGATGTAATGAGTGTACTTGACATAGCAAAAAGCACAAGCTTTGAAGAGGATATCGTTTATACAGAAAAAGACCATGAGTTTGCATCGCGAACAAAAGCAGATGCTGCTTGATATAAGTCAGGACGTAGCAAAATGACATGGAACAACTTCAGGGTGTGATGCAGCCGATGAAAGTGTCAGCAGAGACTCACAGACTGATAGGTGGCGAGCTTCTGCCTGTTGAGCCATATGGGACAGAATGTATCTCCTATGGTCTTTGTGCCATACTTGAAGAGAATAACCTATGTCCACTGTGGGAAATGGGTGTTTAAAGCAGGCTGAAGATTAGTAAGAGGATAGTGCCTACATTCTGAATTTACTTTTGGACTTCAATGTCAGCTATCACCAGATAAAGGATGAGACTTTGCTGCACATATATGAAGCAGCCTTTTAGAGGACTATGAAATGGATGGCTCACGTCTTGTACTTGAACTTACGGGAAACCCATTATCATGATGATCCTATTGCTGTTGAAGTTCATTGAAAGCTGTAAGGATATGAATATGATGATGGCAATTGATGACTTTGGAGTGGGAGTATTCTCTTGAGATGCTCCTCAAATATCCTGCCAATATAGTAAAGCTTGACCGCTCACTTATGAAGAAGATGTCGGATTCGTCTGACAGTAAGGTATTCATATTCACCATTGTGTCTCGCCTGTCATAACTTTGATAAGATGGTATGTGGGAAGGAGTGGAGACAGAAAAAGAGCTAATATCGTTACGGAAGCGGGCTGTGATTCCGTGCAGGCCATATTTCTACAAACCAATGGAAATCCTGATGTCTACAAGCTTTTTATGACAATTTAATAAACAAAGCTATAATGAACCACTGATTAAGCAGATGTATTCTACATCCGAAGTCGGTGGTTTTTATGCTAAATATAAGTCTTGACATAAAAGTGAAAGCATAGGTATAATGAACCAGCACTTTTAGCAAGGTAGAGTGGTAGACGAAAGTGAAAAAGGAGGAAAGGTCTATGTCTAAGTTTTTAACAACTATATGAAAAACTCTGACACCCTATGTGCCGAGAGAGACAGCTGACAGAATAGAGACCTATATAAAAGCTTTATACAATGAATCTCTCTATCCTCCCGCTTACAGTCTAAAAAGTGATTTTGATATGGAACTTGTAAAGGGGCTTAAGCCATATTCTCGACCGATGTAAGTGAGCTTAAAGAAGCTATTGCTGATTTCAGTCTTAAGAAAAGTGAGATATTTATAGGTAACGCTCTGATGAATGCCTTATTACAGCTATGGCATTTGGAGGAGAGGGATTAGCTTTTCCGGATATCACCTACGGCTTTCTACAGAGTGTATGCGGATATAAATCATCTAAGGGCAAAGTATTATTCCCCCTTAGAGAAGATTATTCTATTGATGTGAAAGACTATAAACAATCTTGACACAGCAATAATTATAGCCAATCCGAATGCCCCTACGGGACTTATGCTCAAGCCTTGATAAGATAAGGGAAAGCATTAGAAAACAATAAGAACAATGTAGTAATTATAGATGAGGCTTATATAGACTTTTGCTGATGAGAAAAGCTCGACAGTCAGCCTTATACCGAGTATGATAACCTCGTAATCTCAGGACCTTTTCCAAACGCCCTCGGCAGGAGCAAGGGTTGATTTGCTATGGAAATGCAGGGCTGATAGCCGACCTTGACAGAATTAAATTCTCAAACCAACCTTCATAATGTGAATACTTTATCAATGAAGATGGCGGGTAGAAGGGATAAAGAACACAGGCTATTTTTACGGAAAACTGTAACAAGATAAAAGGAAAACCAGAGCAGTTTACCAAAAGATGAACTTGAAAATTAGGATTTAAGGTGTTAGACTCTGAGCCAACTTCCTTTGCCAGACTGATAGTTAGTGGAATGCAGGCTCTATAAAGAATTAAAGTCACGTGGATACTTATAGGCATTTTAACGATGAGAGAATCAAAAGAATATAACAGGATTACCATAGGCAGTGTATGGAGGAGATGGAGGTATTTATTGAAAAGTTGGGAGAAATTAAAAATTAGCAGTAAATAAACCGATTGTTGTATTCGTAGTAGAAAGTATTTAAACCGGTAAGATGCGCGCTGTTCGTATAATACTCAGCAAGGGTGTAATTTAACATAGCTGGTAAAAGATAGGTTTTGTCAAGTGGTATAACGAAGTGTACATAAAAAGAATACCTAAAAGGGATTAAGAAGTATGAGGAAAGCTGATATAAAAGAGAGAAACTGCAGAAACTAAGATAGAATTGCTTCCTGATTTGGACGGAAATATTGAGGAATCTTTAATATCCACAGGGTTGGCTTAGACCATATGCTGACCCGGTCTGCCAGATATGCAGGGAAGCTGACGGCTATCACTGTGTGTAGGTGATACTCTGCTGATGACCACCACAGTGTAGAAGATGGTGGAATTACGCTTGGGCATGGCTCCTAGAGAGGCTCATGAGGTAAAAGAGGATATGCCGCTTTTGGTGACGTTTATCAGCCGATGTGATGAGAGCCTTGCGCTTACCGCCCCTGATATATCAGGCAGGATTTACACCGATTTGCATTTTCTAACAGAGAAGATTGAAGCTTTTGACACTGGGAGCTGGTTGCTGAATTTATGAATGCCCTGCAGTAAAATGCAGGTCTTACCTTCACATCAGGCAGTTTGCAGGAGCTAATTCCACCACTAGCAGAGGCCGCCTTTAAGGGGCTTGGAAGGGCAATCCGTCAGGCAGTAGCTATAGATGAGAGAGTTTAATGATAAGATACCTTTCCACTAAGGGAAGTCTGGTTAACAAAAAGAAATGAGGAGAGATGCATATAGAAAGAATTGCAAATAGACTCTATGAAAGATATGGTTATAAGAAGTTTAAGATGTCTGGTTTGAACCCTATGAACTCTATGTGGAGAACAAGAGACTTTTTGAAACTCGAAACCAGGTTATAAGCTTCACTGATTTGGACGGTGAACTCCTTGCCTCAAAGCCTGATGTTACTCTAGCGTGATGAAGTCAGGGACTGGACAGGGAAGGCATATATACAATGAAAATGTATACCGCCCTAAAGACAGGCATTTTAGAGAGAGTGCTCAGACAGGAATAGAGTACATAGGAAATTAACATGTCTATGCTGAGGCGGAGGTTATATCGCTTGCAGTTAAGAGCCCGAAAGCTATTTGAGCGATGAGATTAGGATAAAGAATCAGTGATGTAGGCTCTTTATCAGATATCTTTGAGAAGTTAAGACTAACTGATACAGGCAGGATACTTAGGCTTTTTGAAACTAAAATGTGGCAGAGCTTGATGTTCTGTAAGTGCTGGGAGATTGAGTGAAAAGCAAAAGAGAAATACTTAAAAATATGATAAACTCATACCTTCCGTTTGAAGAAGGTGTAAAAAGACTGGCAGATGGAAGCCTCACAGGAAGCTGTTTGGAGAGGACAAAGTAGATAATTATAAGACTTAAAAGTTAGCTCTGCTTTGAAGGGCGTTTTACGTTCTAGACAGCATTTACCTCGACTTTTTCAGTAATCACTCGATGGACTATTATAATGGAATTCATCTTCCAGGGGCGATTGAAGGACTCGCCATTTAGCGTACTATCTGGTGGAAGGCGATGACAACCGGCACTTAAAATGGGAAGGACGCAGGAGCCATAGGCTTTGCCCTTGACCTCTCTGGTGGAAAGACTACAAGGAAGAGGTGTCGGATAAGGTTTTAGACTATATCATCATTTACGATGAGAAAAAGGATGATATTACTAGGCAGTAGATGAGTAGAGAGCTTATAAATGAGGCCATAAGGGTGGAGCTTATAGAGAAGGATGAAGAAGAAAATGATGGGAAGAATAAGAGCTAAGCAGGTTACTTGAATTAAGAGAATGATATGGTAAATATAGCACTTCCTAAAGGAAGAATAGGGAAGTAAGTCTTATGACATCTTAGAGAAAGCAGGATATTCCTGTCCGGATATCTTAGAGCCTAATAGGAAACTTACCTTTTGTAAATGAGGAAAAGGGGTGTCAGATATTTCTGGGTGAAGCTTATCGGATGTAGCCATCTATGTGGAAAGAGGGGTGCATGATGTAGGGAGTATGCATGATATACTTAGGAGTATGAGCCTGATGTATATGAACCCTTTCGATCTTGGCATAGGAGGCAGGATGTGCGTCTGCGGGTGAAAAGGTTTCTTTGAAAAGGCAGAGAAGACACTGAAAGCGTGGCCACCAAATTTCCAAATATTGCAGGAAACACTATGAGGAAGTAGGCAGGGATATAGATATAACTAGCTAAAACTGGCTCCATAGAGCTAGCACCACTGCTTGGGCTTTCGAGATGTAATAGTGATATAGTGGAAACTGGAAAGTACACTTCGTGAGAATGGCCTTTGCGTAATCGAAGAGATATCCTATCAGTGCAGAGATTTATATGCAACTAAGGTCAGTTTTCGTAAGAACGAAGAGATTGCAGAATGCGTGATAAATTATCCCTGCTGTATTAGGTAGAGAAATATGGGTATGTGTGGATAATAGTACACGGATGAGTGGACAGGATAATTAGGGATGATTAAGAGTAATTATGGATAAATCGTATTTGAAGATTAGATACTATGGATAAAACAAGAATAATTATGGATAACTAAGAATAATTATGGATAATTAGAGATAATCGAGAATAATTCGGGACAATTTTGGATTAAGGAGGTTATGATTAAAATATATGAAGTGGGTAAGATTAAGGAAGAAAGGATATTTAAAAGAAATGAGCCTGTCTCGAGGTAAGGATATAGTTCGTGAAATCACAGACAACTGTTAAGACTATGGGAGATAAGGCTCTGGCGAATACCTTTGAAAAATTTGACGGGTAAAAGCGAATCAGTTTGGCAAGCAGGAAGAGATGGAAGAGGCACCGGTCAGGTTGAGGCTGAGTTTTCTGATATACTTAAAGAAGCAGAGAGTAATATAGGCATTTCACGAGAAAGCAGGTGAGGCAGGGCTTTATGATGACAAATAAGGCTGGGTTATACTTGGACAAAGAGTAGTGCCATTGAAAAAGGTGGGGCTCTATGTACCGGAGGAACGGTCGCACCCATCCACCGTCCTTATGGATGCAGTACCCTGCAAAGATTGCAGGAGTATCTGAGATAATTGTGGTAACGCCACCGAATAAAGAAGGAAGGGTTAATCCATATATACCCCTTGCAGCCGCAAAGATAGCAGGAGTTACATCAGTATACAAAGATAGGAGGCGCTAGCTGTTGCAGTCACTTGCCTCTGGTACAGAGAGTGCCTAAGGTAGACAAGATAGTAGGTCCGCAACGCCTTTGTAGCAGAAGCCAAAAAGCAGGTCTTCTGGACAGGTCGGCATAGATATGATAGCAGTGCCATCTGAGGTACTCTGTACATTGGCAGACGGGAAGTCGAATCTTAGGTTTGTGGCAAAGAGACCTGCTTTAGTCAGGCTGGAGCACGATAAAAATGCATCCCGTGTGCTTATTACAGAGTCTTATACACTTGCAGAGAGTGTAAGGAATGAGATTGAGAATCAGCTAAAAGATGCTAGAAAGAGGAGATATGCAAGGGTTTCGGTTGAGGAATAACGGTGAAAATCATCATTTGCAAGGATTTCACTGTCAGGAATCGAGATAGCAAACCGTACTGTGCCTGAACATATGGAGGTCTGCGTGGATGAGCCTTTTAACTACCTTGGACTTATTAAAAATGCTGGCTCTGTCTCTAGGCAGATACAACGCAGAACCAACGGGAGACTATTTGCTGTGACCTAACCACCCCTGTCGACCTCTAGGTACTGCTGAGGTTCTACAGTCCTGCTCTCTGTAGAGGACTTTGTAAAAACATCCAGTACAGCTACTACACTAAAGAGGCCTTTTAGAGAGGATTATGAGAAGATATCCTATTTTTGCTAAAAAGAGGGACTTACAGCACACGCAAGGCTGTGGATATAAGATTTGAGGAAGAGTAGAAGAGAGACAGAAAAGACTACAGAAGTAGAATGATCTAGCAAAAAGTGTAAAGCATATTATGGATTTAGATGATTTGATTGTAGATAATTGAAATGGAAACAATAGAAAAGGGTGATTAAAGAAGATATGACAGTTATCATAGATTATGGAGTTGGAAATGTATTTTCACTCTGTAAGTTCCTCTAAGAAAGACAGGGAGAAGAGGTCATCATAAGCTCCGATAGGGAGATTATTCAGAGGCAGAGAGATAATACTCCCTGGAGTAGGAGCCTCCGATGCGATGACAAGGCTTCAGAAGTGGTTTATCGGATGATTATTTTGGAGGAAGTGAAGAAAGGTAAGCTTTCTTTTAGGCATTTGTCTTTGGCATATGCAGCTTCTCTTGAAAGGTCATATGAATATGGAGAGAAATGAAGGCTTAGGGCTAATAAAGGGAGAAATTAGAGACTAAGTGAAGCTCTACAAAAGAACCTGGTACCGCATATGGGATGGAACGGACTTAATTTTAAGAAAGAAAGCCCTATATTTGAAGGGACTATCTGAGGAAGTGAGTTTACTAGCACAGCTTTGCAGGCTTTAACTGTGAGGGAGAGCCTATAGCTACAGCAGAATATGGGAGAGATGTGACTGCTGCTGTAAAAGAGTGGAGCTGTCTCACTGTGCACAGTTTCACCCCGAAAAAGAGGGAGACAGGACTTAAGATACTGGAAAACTCTTTTGCAGGGCAGAAAGGCGGTTTATATGATAATATTTCCTGCTATAGATATGTGATGAGGCAAGGTGGTAAGGCTCCTAAAGGCGACTATAACAAGATGACGGTGTATAGTGAAAAATGTGGTAGAGAAGGCAGTAGAAATAGAGGCTAGGAGCAGAAGTGGCTTCACCTGTCAGACCTTGAGGGAGAAAGGAAGGCCCCTACGCCCATTTTAGCTATGTGAGAAGAAATATGCAGACAGGACTTAAGGTTGAAATAGGTGGAGGCATAAGAAGTGAGAGATGATTAGACAATACCTTTCTGTGGGAGTGGATAGGATAATTCTGGAACAAAGGCTAGCCACAGATGGCGTGCATTTCTAAGAGGAGATGGCAGATAAATTTGGAGATAAAATTGCAGTAGGAATAGATGTAAAAAGGATGAGAAGGTTGCTATAAAGGGCTGGCTTGAAGTCCTGATAAGAACATATTTGACTTTGTTGGAGAGCTTAGAAATAGGAGTTAAGAATATTATCGTGACAGACAGAAAAAGATGGTGCTATGAGGATAACACCGCGTTTTATGTAAAGCTGATGGCTCATACAGATATGAATATAACGCATCAGGAGGGGTAACAAGGCTAGATGACCTCGTGGAGCTTTAGCAGGAC
>BNJU01003506.1_pt1 | contig 64629 bp, 71 predicted proteins | sample 8539281 | NCBI WGS metagenome assembly BNJU01 (sample SAMD00202456, study PRJDB9452) | human saliva metagenome | isolation source: human saliva | place: Japan
TGGGCTTGAGATATAATAGGGATACAGAGGAAAAAAAGCTTGATAAATAGGAGCTTTCAGCACTGTATCCCTATTTTTAAAATCAAACAAAAATATCGAAAAAGGAGGCTTTTTATGATATGTAAAAGAATATTTCAAAGCCATTATGTCAGTTATTCCATTAGCAAAGGCGGTGGAGAATAAATGAGATGGATCATTAAAAATAATCTTGTTTCCGATCAGCCTATCGTTAAGTATCCTCACTGCATTTTCTGACATTCTTGCTTAGCATAGGGACATGCGATACTGTACTTTGCTTATGCTGATGTGTGTATTTGTTGCCATAGGCTCATTCTTTATGCTACACAACACAAGAGCAGCAATAGAAGCACTCATTATAGGATTTCTACTAAGTCCTTACGGAATACCGATGATAGGAACTGTAATTATAGCTTTTATACAAGGAATCAATGAAGCCATAAATCAATATAAAAAATTTCATAAAAATGGTTACCAAGGGCGATAGATAAAAACTATCGTCTTTTTTAGTGAAAAAATATCATGGAAAGGAGAGCTTTTAGATGAGTATGTATTTATTTGATGAACAACCTATCGTTGCAAATAAGACATTGGCAAGAGAGATAGGTTTAAATGAAGCTCTTATCTTACAGCAAATAAACTATTGGATAGAAATAAATAAGAAATCCGGCAATAACTTCTGTGACGGAAGATATTGGACATATAACTCAATAAGAGCATGGCAGGAAAAAGATTTTGACTATATGAGTTTCGATACTGTAAAAAGAACCTTTGCGAAGTTGGAAAAGGCAGGTTTTCTACTCGTAGGAAACTACAATAAAGATCCAAGAGATAAAACAAAATGGTACAGCATAAATACCGAAAAGCTGGAGGAACTTTATATTGAAATTGAGAACAAAAAGAAAAAAGAAGAATTACAAGCCTTAGAAAAAGCTGTGCCTAATGCATTAGGGCAAAATGCACCAATGGAAAAGTGCAAAATCCACCAATGCACAAGTGCAGATTGCACCAATGCAACAGAGCAAAATCTGCCAATGCAAAATGGCAATATGCCCCAACCATTACCAGAGAATACTACAAATAATTCATCAAAGATTACTACAGATATTTCATCATATAATTCCACCCATCATTCCGTCATAGATGCCGAGTATTCAGAACCAAGAAAAAGGATGGACGGAGAGGCGGAAATAGAAAACAAAAATATATATCAGAACTGCTTAGATGAGTTAAGAACACAGACAGGCTATTATGAACATCTTGAGTTGGGCAATAAATTTATAGTTAAAGACTTTGATGAGATATTAAAGATACTGGCAGATATTATGATACTTGATGATAGAGAGCTTGTTACAATCAATCAAACGAAGCTTCCGGCACATATAGTAAAAAGAAAGATTTAGAAAAACTTAAATCAGAGCATTTGGAGTATCTGTCAGATGTTATTAAGGAAAATGAATACAAGATTAGGAATATCAGAGCATTTGTCCTAACAGCAGCATATAATGCACCAAGTGGGATAGATGCACATTACTCTGCCCTTGTAAGCTATGATATGAGAGGAGGATATTGAATGTGATTAACGAAGAAATTGCAAGAAAGACACTAAGCCTTGAGATTAAGGCTGCCAAAGTAACCGGAAAAACTTCTTTTAAATCTGTTGAAAAACTGATAAAAGAAGCAGAGAAACTGGGAGGGCTTGAAAAAAACTCGTTAAAGTAAACGGAAATGAAGTCAAGCTCAAAGGATATTGCGAAAAAAAGGTCAACTGGAAGAAATACCGGTAGAAGAAGCGGAACTGAAAAGAACTGAAAAAAAGAGCTGAACAAATATGGTGTTAAGTTTTTCGGTCATGAAAGATAAGGAAACAGGCAAATACGCCGTATTTTTTTCCAAGCCAAAGATATGAAAATGATGGAGAAAGCCTTTAAAAATGCTCTTGCAAGCATCAGAAAGAAAAAGCGGAACGGAAAGAATCCATTCGTAAAAAAATATCGAGAAGTTTAAAGAGATGGCAAAAAAATACTGTTTCTAAGGATAAAGTTAAGAATAAACAGAAGGAGCAGAGCCTATGAGCAGCTTTGATAACATTTGAAAATATGGAATTTGGGAAACTCACTGTAATGGAAAAAAAGACGGTGAGTTTTTCTTTATCGGAAAAGAAGTTGCCGAGAAGTTGGGATATTCAAACACGAGAGATGCTTTGGTAAGACATGTGGATCCAGATGATAAAGCTGATGTCGTGATTTCACGACAGCAGACAAAGAAGAAATATGGTATCTATCAACGAGTCAGGATTATACTCCCTTATCCTATCTTCCAAGCTGTCACAGGCAAAGGACTTTAAAAAGATGGATAACCACAGAGGTATTGCCGAGCATTCGTAAAGAAATGGCGGGTATCTCAAGAACCAAGAAAAAAATGAGTAATGAAGAAATATTGGCAAATGCGGTACTCCTTGCCAATCACCTGATTGCTGAAAAAAAGAAAAAAATCATAGAAGATTTAGAGCCGAAAGCTAAGTATTTTTGATGAACTGGTGAATAACCATCTGCTTACTAATTTCAGAAATACAGCAAAAGAGCTTCATATCCCACAAAAGGTATTTATTCAATTCTCATAGATCAAGGAACTTATTTATCGGGATAAGAAAAAAATAGACTTCTACCCTATGCCAAGAACAACAAAGGATATTTTTGAGGTAAAGGAATGGTGCAAAAGAAGGAAGTGAAGCGGTCGGGATACAGACCTTTGTAACACCGAAAGGCAGGAGCTACCTATTACTTTTTGATTGGAGGTGAAAAGACTCGTGATAGATAAAATATTAAAGGACATGAAAGGCTTGTTCAAAGTGCAAGATAAGGCAAAGTTTGTTAAGCAAAACATTCCCTATCTTGCATTTTTCTATTTAGGCAACATCTTCTCTCATCATGTAAGAAGCTATACCGGTGGTGATGTCATAGATAAGATATTTCAGGGTATATTAGAGCTTAATACCATGAGCTTTATTCCAAGCGTACACCTTATGGATATACTGACAGGAATCGTTGTTGCTGCTATAATTAAATTCATTATCTATACCAAAGGTAAAAATGCCAAGAAGTTCAGGCAAGGAAAAGAGTATGGTTCAGCAAGATGGGGAAATAAAAAAGACATTGAGCCGTACATGGATGAAAAGTTTCAAAATAATATCCTGTTTACCCAGACAGAACGATTAACCATGAACGGCAGACCGGCTAATCCAAAGTATGCAAGAAATAAAAATGTACTTGTCATAGGTGGATCCGGAAGTGGCAAGACTCGATTTTTTGTAAAACCCAACCTTATGCAAATGCACTCGTCATATTGTGTTACCGATCCGAAAGGAACGATAGTTCTTGAATGTGGTAAAATGCTTGAAGATAATGGCTATGAGATAAAAATCTTAAACACCATTAACTTCAAAAAGAGTATGAAATACAATCCCTTTGCTTATCTTAGAAGTGAAAAAGACATACTCAAATTAGTACAGACAATCATTGCAAACACCAAGGGCGAGGGAGAAAAAGCAGGTGAAGATTTGGGTGAAAGCCGAAAAACTCTACTATACAGCACTTATCGGCTATATCTTCTATGAAGCTCCAAGAGAGGAAAAGAACTTTGCAACTCTTCTTGATATGATAGACGCTTCGGAAGTAAGGGAAGATGACGAAACCTATATGAATCCGATAGATAGACTCTTTGAAGCATTGGAAAAGAAAGAGCCTACACACTTTGCGGTGAAGCAATATAAAAAGTACAAACTTGCTGCGGGAAAAACAGCGAAATCTATTTTAATTTCTTGTGGTGCAAGGCTTGCTCCATTTGACATTCAGGAACTACGGGATTTGATGAAAGAGGACGAACTGGAACTGGATACTCTTGGAGATAGAAAAACGGCACTCTTTGTTATTATCTCCGATACCGATGATACCTTTAACTTTGTAGTATCCATTATGTACTCACAGTTATTTAATCTACTTTGTGATAAAGCCGATGATGTATATGGCGGAAGATTACCTGTTCATGTGAGGTGCTTACTTGATGAATTTGCAAACATCGGCTTAATTCCAAAGTTTGAAAAGCTGATTGCAACCATCAGAAGTAAGAGAGATTTCAGCAAGTATTATCTTACAGGCACAATCTCAGCTAAAGGCAATCTACAAAGATAACGCCGATACCATTGTTGGCAACTGTGATAGCACACTATTCTTAGGTGGGAAAGAGAAAACAACTCTAAAAGAGCTTTCCGAAACACTGGGAAAAGAAACCATCGACCTTTACAACACTTCGGAAACAAGGAGCAATCAAAAGAGCTTTGGACTGAATTACCAAAAGACCGGTAAAGAGCTGATGAGCCAAGATGAAATAACCGTTATGGACGGCAGTAAATGTATCTTTCAGCTTCGTGGTGTCCGCCCTTTCCTATCGGATAAATTCGACATTACAAAGCACAAGAATTACAAACTCCTTGAGGACTATGACAAGAAGAATTTGTTTGATATTGAAAGCTACATGAAGCGAAAAGGAAAAGCAAAACTGAATAGGGATACGGTTATTACAAGAATGCAGTAAGTCTAAAAATAGATTTGCTGCTTTTTTATTACTCAAAATCAGGAGGAAAGATGATAAGGATAAGAAGTCCCACTAAGGAAAAAACTAAATAGCAAAAGCATCAGCGATTGGAAAAGTAAAAAATCCGGTCGCTTTTTTTATTGAAAAGAAAAGGAGAAATTAAAAATATGAAGCAGGAAATGATGAACATCAATGCCAACTTGGTTGCAGAGCCTATTTTCTCAAGTTTTGAAAAAGACGGAGAAACGGTAGAAGTCGTAAATTTTGCACTTGTAAAGAAGTACGGGAAAGGCAAGGAATATATCAACTGTGCTGCTTACGGTGAAAAGGTGGAAACAGCGAAAGACTTTGAAAAAGGCGATCTCATTCATATCTTTGGATATTTTAAAGATCGTGAAAAAGACGGTAAGACTTACAAAAACTTTGTAGTGAAGTCATACAACAAAATTGAAAAGAAAGAAAACAAGGAGGAAGAATAAAATGGAATTTTTTACACAGGCAGTAGATGTACTGAAAGTATTGGTAATGGCGGTAGGAGCAGGACTCGGTGCGTGGGGCGTGATCAACCTGATGGAAGGTTACGGGAACGACAATCCCGGCGCCAAGAGCCAAGGCGTGAAGCAGCTTATGGCAGGAGGCGGTATCGTCCTTATCGGCTTAAAACTGATTCCGCTTCTTGCCAATGTACTAAAGTAGGAAGAAAAGGAGCGATGAAATGTTTGGGATATTCGACAAGATAGAAGAATTTTTCAAAGAGCTTCTACTGGGCGGTATCCAAGCAAACCTAGAGTCCATGTTTCTTGACATTAACAATCAGGTTGGGAAAGTGGCAGCAGATGTAGGACAGACACCGATGGGATGGAACGGAGAAGTATTTAACTTTATCAAGAGTATTAACGACTCCGTCATTATTCCCATAGCAGGACTAATCATAACGGCAGTCCTTTGTATCGAGCTTATCAATATGGTCATGCAAAAGAACAATATGCACGATACGGACACCTTTGACTTTTTCAAATACATCATCAAGATGTGGATTGCCGTATGGTTAGTTTCCCATGCCTTTGAATTTTCGATGGCGGTCTTTGATGTGGCACAAAGTATGGTAAACAAAGCGGCGGGGGTGATTAACACCTCTGCTGTTGTTTCCGGAGATCAAATTGTTCAGATGGTAGAAGCTTTAAAAGATAAGGGACTTGGAGAACTCATTATGATTCTCTTTGAAACCTCACTCATTAAGGTTGCCATACAGGGAATCTCCATTGTCATCATGCTCGTTGTTTACGGAAGAATGTTTGAAATCTATGTTTACTCATCGGTTTCAGCCATACCGTTTGCGACAATGGGAAATAAAGAATGGGGACAGATCGGAACGAATTACATCAAAGGACTGTTTGCCCTTGGACTACAAGGACTCTTTTTAATGGTTTGTCTTGGAATTTACGCAGTATTAGTTAAGACAATACAGATTACAGACATTCATACCAGTACCTTTACGATACTTGGGTATGCAATTTTGCTGGGACTGATGATGTTAAAAAGCGGAACACTGGCAAAAAGTGTATTAAACGCACACTAAAAAAGAAAGGAAAGATAGTATGAAGAAAAGAAAAACAATATGGAAAGCAGCACTTCTTGTAACAGGTATTGCCATTTTGGTGGATAGAATCAGAGTTCATAAAAAAATGAAAGAGCTAAACAAAAGAATCACCAAGGTTGGACATTGCCACAATGATTTTTGTCTGATGCAGGGAAGAATCAATCAAAGCACAGAGGAACAGCTTGCCAGTATTCAGGAAGAAATCGGCTCCGTATATGAACACATGGAGGAGCTGTCAAAGGAAAAAGAAGATGGGAGGTAAATCATGGCGTATGTACCAATCCCGAAAGACTTAAAGAAAGTAAAAACGAAGGTCGCTTTTAACTTAACCAAAAGACAGCTGATCGGCTTTACTTTCGCAGGACTGGTAGGAATACCGGTCTATTTATTTATGAGAAAGTTTGTAGCAAATGATATAGCAATTCTATTTCTCATCGTGTCCACACTTCCCATTTTTTTCATTACACTGTTTGAAAGACGGACTGACCTTTGAAAAGTATTTTAAGTATATCTATTTACACAAGTTTTACCAACCGCAAAAGCGTGTGAGAAAGGAGGTTTACCTTGAACAGCAAAAGAAAAATTCAGCAGATAAAGCTCACGCAAAACAAAAAGGCGTTAAGAAGGGAGAAACAGGAATTAAAGCAAGATAAAACAAAGATAAAAAAAGAGAAAGGAGGATTTTTAAGCCTTATCTTTAAGAAAGAGCCGAAACGCTATACCGTAGAAGATACCCTTCCCTATCTTAGAATGTTGAAAAGCGGGATATGCCAGAGTGATGAAAAACACTTCAGTAAAAGCATAGCCTTTAAGGATATTAACTATCAGCTTGCCTTAGAGGAAGATCGAGACCTTATTTTTAATCAGTTTGCCAACTTCTTAAATTCCTTTGATCCGAGTGTCGGGATTGAACTGTCATATATCAATCAGCTTGGAAGAAACGAAGAAATGCAGTCGGCAATTCAGATACCGGATAAAAAAGACGGCTTTGACGAGATACGCCTTGAGTTTCGAGAAATGCTAAAAAATCAGATTGTAAAGGGAAATAACGGGCTTAGAAAATCAAAGTACATTACTTTTACCGTCGAAGCGGACAATATGGAGCAGGCAATCTCAAAACTGGAAAGACTGGAGATTGACATCTTATCGTCCCTAAAAAGTATGGGCGTGCGTGCAGAAAGCCTAAACGGAGAAGAAAGGCTGAAAATCCTTCACGATGTATTAAATCCGGGCAAGACCTTTGATTTCTCCTACAAAGACCTAAAGAAAAAAGAAAGCACCAAAAGCTACATTACGCCTGATGAATTTAACTTTACACCGAGTAGATATTTTAAGTTCGGGAAGTTTATCGGAGCGACAAGTCATTTTCAAATCCTTGCCAGTGAACTTTCAGACCGTATGCTTGCCGAGTTTTTGGACATTGACGATAACATCAATATTTCCTTTCATATCAGGGCAATTGAGCAGTCGGAAGCCATTAAGATGGTAAAAAGAAAAAACACCGACATTGATAAGATGAGAATTGAGGAAAACAAAAAGGCGGTAAGAGCGGGTTATGATATGGATATTTTACCCTCAGACCTAATCACCTATGGTGAAGATGTGAAAAGCCTGTTAAAAGACTTGCAGACAAGAGATGAGAGAATGTTTGTCGTAACCATTGTCTTTATGAACTTTGCAAGGACAGTACAGAAACTGGAAAACACCATTGCACAAATCAGCTCCATTGCCAATAAGCATAACTGTAAGCTGAAAAGACTTGATCATGCACAGGAGCAAGGACTTATAAGCGTACTTCCTCTTGGCGTGAATAAACTGGAGGTTAACAGAGGCTTAACTTCCTCATCAACAGCCGTCTTTATACCGTTTACCACAGAGGAGCTTTTCATCAATTCAAGCAACAGTTTGTACTATGGACTGAATGCACTAAGTCACAACCTGATTATGGCAGATCGAAAGAAATTAAAGAATCCCAATGGGTTAATCTTAGGAACTCCGGGCAGTGGTAAGTCCTTTAGTGCAAAGCGTGAAATGGCAAATGCGATTTTGGTAACGGACGATGATGTCATCATCTGTGATCCGGAGGGCGAATATGGAAACCTTGTGCGTCAGTTTAACGGAGAGGTCATTAAGGTTAGCAGTAAATCAAAGGATTACCTCAATCCCCTTGACATCAATATGAACTACGGCGATGGAGATGCACCGTTAAAAGACAAGGCAAACTTCATCATGAGTATGCTTGAACTTGTCGTTGGAGGAAGCGGACTGACAGCAGAAGAAAAGTCGGTTATAGACAGGTGCTTACCGAAAATCTATGAAAAGTATTTTAACGAACCTGAACCGAAAAACATGCCTATCTTACAAGACCTATACGATATGTTAAAAAATCAGGAAGAAAAGGTCGGGAAAAAACTGGCAACGGAGATGGAGATTTATGTAACAGGCTCTCTTAATGTCTTTAACCATCAGTCCAATGTGGACTTAAATAAACAGCTCCTTTGTTTCGATATTAAAGAATTGGGATCGCAACTTAAAAAAATAGGTATGCTTGTGATTCAGGATCAGGTTTGGAATAAGGTATCCCAAAACAGAGGAAACAAGGCAACAAGGTATTACATCGATGAGTTTCACCTACTTTTAAAAGAAGAACAGACCGCCTCCTACTCCGTTGAGATATGGAAACGATTCAGAAAATGGGGAGGAATTCCGACAGGCATTACGCAGAATGTCAAAGACCTACTGATGAGTAAGGAGATAGAAAACATCTTTGATAACACAGATTTTGTTTTAATGCTCAATCAAGCAAGCGGAGATCGGGAAATTTTAGCAAGAAAATTGAAAATCTCCAAACCGCAGCTTAAATATGTTACCAATTCCAATGCGGGAGAAGGACTGTTATTCTTTGGGAACACCATTGTTCCCTTTATTGACAAGTTCCCGAAAGATACCATTCTCTATCAGAAGATGACAACGAAACCGGAAGAAGTGAGGTGATAGCTTGTGGAAAAGAAATTAAGGCGAGATTTTAAGGAAAGGCAGAAAATCAAAGAGGAAGCAAAACTGTTAGGGAAAGAATATATGGATGCGGATGAAGCCGGTAAATTAAAGCATGGCGATGATTACCGAGGGAAAATTATTCACGAGAAAGACCGATTTCAGGATAAGATCCACGAAAAGGAAAGCAAAAGAAATTCCAAGAATGAGCTTTTGCAAGGAAGTTCCAAAAGAAAGGTGAAACAGCTTAAAAATGTTGTAAAAGACAAGGAAACAGATACCTCAAAAGAAGATAATAAATCCCCTCTTGTCTCCGGCGATGAAAACAGTGTTTTTACTTCCCTTGCAAATGATGAAACAATAGCCGATGAGATAGTTTCTGCACCGAAAAGCATAAAAACAGAAAAGGAAATCTCCTTTGAAGAACAAAAAGCCGAGCTTTTAAAGAAAAGAAAAATGGCTGAAAAAGTCAGAAAAGAGTTAAGAACGGAAGGAAAGTACAGTCAAAATGAAGAAATCTACGATCCTTTGGGAAAAGACCTTGATAATGACGGTATCATCGACAGGTATGACAATGACTTTAGAGACAGCGACTATTTTGAATCGACTTATGATGTGGAAGATAATCTTCATACCAAAGAAGGTATAACGGAACACTCTAACAAAAAGCACAATGCTCAAAAGAAGCTGTATAAACGAAAAAACTATTCGGATAAGGTCTATACAAGGAAAAAGGAAGACAATCACGCAGACGATAAGACGGAAGGGAAAAAGTCTTCCAAAGAGATGATTCAGGGCAGAGAAAAGAAAAAGTCTGCAAGGGATCTGTTCTGTCAGGTTTAGCAAAAGGAAGTGAAGCGGTAAGGGATTACCTATCCCATGGCAGTGATGAAAATCAGGGTGTGGAAACCGGAGAAAAGATTGCAGACGGCAATTCAAAATTACTTCATGGGATAAAAAACTATGCCGATAAGAAAAAGGCTAAAAAAAGCTATAACCTAAGCAAAAAAGATTACAAGATACGAAAGCGTAAATCAAAATTGGAGTTTCGGGAAGCCAAAGAGGAATTAAAGAAAACAAAGGAATATAAGCAAGCAAATGCTTTTAAGAAGTTTCAAAAGAAAAAGCAGATGAAATCCGCTATTGGGAAACGAAATAAATCAAGGCTTAGAGATCGTATCAAAGAAAGTCTGATCGGAACACTGAAAAGCTCCAAAGAAATGCTGATACGAAAAGCAAAGGGACTTATGATGATTGTCATAGGTCTTATTATTTTGGGGACTTTTATCATTCAATTTGCAGGCACCTCCATGACCGGAATGATAAACTCTACAAGCGGCGTATTAACTACAACCTATCTTTCCGACCAAAATGTACTAAGTGAAATCAATCAACAGTTTTCGGGATTGGAAGAAGGTCTGCAAGATGAAATCAGTTCCGTAGAAGAAAATTATCCCGGCTATGATGAATATCTCATAGAAAAAGAGGGAGAAATCGGACACAACACCCATGAGCTTTTATCCTACATCACTTCAAGATGTGGAGAAATTAAGGATTCAAAGGAAGTTCAAAGTATCATCCATGACCTTTTTACAAAGATGTATGATTTATCTTATTGGGAAGAAATTGAAATCCGATACAGGACGGTTACGGAAACATATACCGATGAAGATGGCAATGAGCATACCGAAAGTCATGAAGAAGCTTATGAGTATAAGAAGCTCATAGTAACACTGAAGAAAAGGGAAATGGACAGTATCGTAAGAGAAATCTTCGCAGAGTATCCCGATAATGTCCTTCACTATGAAGCCCTGCTTGAGTCTAAAGGAAATATGGAAACTGTCTTTGGAAGCGGAAACGGAAATTTATCGGAGATTGTAGACAATCCCGACTTTTCAAATCCGGGAATTGCCTTTGACGATGTAACGGTGAAGGCACTGTTTAACGAAGCGGAAAAGCATATCGGAAAGAGATATGTATTTGGGGCGAACGGGCCGAATAACTTCGACTGTTCGTCCTTTGTGTGCTGGAGTTTTACCCATTCGGGTGTCAAGAATATGCCACGAACAACCGCTTGGGGAATATACAAAACTTACTGCAATCCCGTATCTCCAAGTGAAGCAAAGGCGGGAGATATTATCTTCTTTAAGAACACCTATGACAGCGGCTCCCCTATTTCTCATGTCGGCATTTATGCAGGAAACGGTATGATGATTCATGCAGGCGATCCGATTCGCTTTGTCAGTATCAATACACCTTACTGGAGGGAGCATTTCTACGGCTTCGGCAGAGTCAAGTAAAGAAAGGACGGTAAAATGTGAAAAAAAGAACTTACAGCAGTGAAAAACAAAATTCAAAAGTTAAAGGATAAAAAGGCTCTGATTGATGAAGAATTGGAGCCTTTATTGATTCGTGAAGAAGAACTTGAAAATGAGGAGATTATTGCCATTTGCAGAAAAAACAATATCACAATTACAGATTTAATGGCAAAGGTTAAAAAGGAACAAACGGAAATGAAAAAGGAGAAAACAAATGAGAACAGTTATGAAAAATAAGGTATTTACAAGGTTAATGACAGCATTACTTCTTGCTGTTACGGTCATTTTGGCAGCTTACCCATCGGTAGCCTATGCACAAGTTGATGAAAAAGAAGCAGCAAAGGAAACAGTAAAGGAAGAACCGAAAAAACCTGAAATTACAGTTATTAAAAAGGAAGAAGAAAAAGAAGTGCGTTATCCCAATAAATTGACTGCAAAAGAGCCGGAGAATTTAAAGCAAAAAATGGCTTCAAACGGAGAAACAACCAATACCAATAAAGGGATTCCGACCGAGCCTACCAAATCAAGGGCAAGTGTTACGGAGAATGTAAATAATGCCAATCAGGAGTATCCCATTCATCATGGAGATAGTAGCGATAACAAAGAAACGGATAAATATTCTGCGGATGCCAGACAGTTTATTACTTTTCAGACCAAGAACGGAAAGACCTTTCATCTCATTATCAATCATGATGAACAGGGAGAAAATGTCATGCTTCTTACCGAAGTTTCGGAAGATGATCTGCTCAATATGGTAGAAATCAAGGAAAAACCGAAAGAAGTAGTTAAGGAAGAACCCATAAAGGACGAACCGAAAGAAGAAGCAAAGCCTGAAAAAAAGGAAGAAAAAAGCAGCACCGGAACATATATCCTGCTTGCTCTTGTAACTTTGGGGGCATTGGGAGCAGGCTATTATTTTAAGGTGGCAAAAAGAAAGAAGATAAGGAACTGGAAGCCTTCGAGGAAGATGATGATTTCTTCTCGGAAGCGGAAGGCAGTGAAGAAACGGAAAATGAAGAAGTTGAAAATCAGGAACTGGAAGATGAAACAGAGGACAGCGAAGAAGATTAGGAGTAAAAAAGATACTATTTGCTGTAAAACACAGGGCGAAGGAGAGAAAATCTTTCGCCCTCTTATATTGAAAACGGGAGGAAAAATATATATGAAACTTGTAATTGCTGAAAAGCCAAGTGTTGCATTATCAATCTCAAAGATAATAGGAGCAAAGAATAAAAAAGACGGATACTATGAGGGAAACGGGTACAGAGTAAGCTGGTGTGTCGGGCATTTAATTCAAATGGCAAATCCCGATTCTTACGATGAAAAGTATGCCAAATGGAAGATTGATGACTTGCCGATTATTCCAAGTGAATATCAGTATGAAGTGGCAAAGGCAACAAAGAAGCAGTTTGCAGTCCTAAAAAAACTGATGAATGATAAGGCGATTGATACTGTTATCAATGCCTGCGATGCCGGACGAGAGGGAGAAGCAATCTTTAGACTTGTATATCTTCAGGCAAGCTGTAAAAAGAAGATGAAAAGGCTTTGGATTTCCTCCATGGAAGATAGTGCAATTAAAGACGGCTTTGATAAGCTAAAAGACGGAAAAGACTATGATAATCTCTTTGAATCGGCTCAAGCAAGAGCGGTTGCCGACTGGCTTGTTGGAATGAACATCAGCAGGCTATACTCTTGCTTATATAAGCAAAATTACAGTGTTGGGAGAGTACAGACACCGACTCTTGCCATGATTGTAAAAAGAGATGACGAGATAACTAATTTTAAGAAAGATAAATACTACACAGTGGAGCTATCTATGAACGGCTTTATACTTTCGACTGAGCGAATTGATGATGAGGTTGCTGCTGAACAGCTAATCAATTTAGTTGGCGATAAGATTGAAATCACTGATGTTATCCAAAAAGAGAAAATTACAAAGCCTGATTTACCATTTGACCTTACGACACTTCAAAGAGAGTGCAATAAGTATTTTGGATATTCTGCAAAGCAAACTCTCGACTATGCTCAAAGTTTGTATGAAAAGAAGCTGATTACCTATCCAAGAACAGACAGCAGATGCCTTACTGAAGATATGATTACAAGTACCGTCAATAATATTTTGGGCAAAAATGACTTTGATACAGGTCGTATCAAGACGGTGTTTAACTCAAAAAAGGTTACGGATCATCATGCGATTATTCCTACAGTAAGCTCACTGAGTGAAGATTTATCGGGTATTCCTGAGAGTGAAGCAAAGGTATATCGACTGATTTCTAATAAGCTCCATGCAAGTGTGGGCTATCCTTTAGTGGAAAATACAACGAAGATTGTAGCTGAATTTGACGGCTTTCAATTTACGAGTACTGGTAAGGTTATTAAGGACGAGGGCTTTACAAAATATCTTAAAGAATACAAGTTCAATAAGAATGAGGATTTGGAGCTTCCTGATGTAAGCATTGGAGATGTTATTATCATTGAAAATAAAGAGATTAAAGAAAAGTACACTAAACCTCCGAAACACTTTACGGAGGACACACTCTTAAAAGCTATGGAGCTTGCAGGTAATGATGCATTGGAAAAAGGTGTTGAAGTGGAAAGAGAAGGACTTGGAACACCGGCAACAAGAGCAGGCATTATTGAAAATCTGATTTACAAAGAATTTATTGAACGAGATAAGAAGAATCTGATTGCAACACCGAAAGGAAAAAGCCTGATTGAGATTGTCGTAGATAACTTCAAATCAGCAGAAATGACGGCACAGTGGGAAATGGAATTGTCTGAAATAGCACAGGGCAAATCTTCCAAAAAAGAATTTTTAGAAAAGATTGAGGAACAGATAAAACATACGGTAGAGGAACACCAGAAGAATGAATAGGAAAAATGAATATTAGAAAAAGGAGGTAAAAATGCGAATCAATGATTTTCATAATATTTTGGAGCTTGTAAAACAGGACATTCTGCATAGTGAAGCGGAATATTTAAAGCTCCTAAAGGTTGTCGGAAACAATCAACGATATGATTTTAGAAGTCAGTTAAGTATCTATGATAAAAATCCGGAAGCGACAGCCTGCGCCAAGTTCGATTATTGGCGTGAACGCTTTCACCGAACTGTTATGCGAGGACAAAAAGGAATTCCGATTTTAGAGGACTACGGCACATACAAAAAGGTTGACTACATCTTTGATGTAAGTCAAACCGTTTCAAGAAACAGAGATGTTAATGAGGTAAATCTTTGGAAATTTGATAAAGAAGTCCATCAAGATGTCTTAAAGGAAATGATAGCAAATGAAGGCTATGAAGAAAGCGAAAGTAACCTTGAAAATATCTTTTCTTTAAGCAGAATTTATGGTGATGAAAAGATAGACAGCTTGATGAATGAGCTTAGAATCGCCGATGAGGACAGAATATCCTTTGTCAAATTCGTCAGGGACTCCATCAGCTATGCGGTAGCTTCAAGGTTTAAGGTGGATTATCCGATGGATAAGGAACTGTTAAAAGAAAACTTCAAAAGACTGGACAGCATATCCCTTATGGCACTTGGGGATACCGTATCGGATATTAGCGGAAGTATCATAGATACAACCATTCAAAAGAGCAAAGAGCTTGAGAAGCAAAAAGAAGTTTTAAGAAACAAAGAAGCAGGATATAATCAAATACAAGAAGAAATTGAGGAGGTAGAAGAAAATGTACTTCGACGAGATGATCAGGAAAGAATTAGTGAAAGCGAGCGAGTTTTCAGAAATGGAGAGTACGGACGAGATCGCAGGCAAAATCAGGGAGAATACACTAAGCAGTTTGGAGGAACAGACGGAATTCATCAAGGAATATCCCAATCCGACCTACGCAGTGATGAGGCTGGATTATCTTTCACAGAGCGAGGAGCAGAGCCGATTCGAGATGTTAGTGGATTTATACAAGGAGAAGAAACTGACCAATCATTTGATGGACATTCAGAAACAGGCGATAGCGTTTATGAGAACAGAGAAGCCGAAACTGATGGAAGCTTGGAAGATAGAGAGCAAGAGCGATCCGCAGTATGGAGCGATGATTTCAGCTCTCAAAGAAATGACCATCAAGGAAGTCGTGGAAATCTAAAAGAAAATACCGAATCAGAGATAAGAGAAGCGGACAAGGCTTCTTTTTCTTTGCCTGAAAATGCTTACGGACAACTGATCCTGACCGTTCCTCTTAGCCAAAAGGAAAAAGATGTGTTCCTGATTAACGGGGGAAATCACGATGGGGGCAGACTTCCTATCATTGCCGAGTTTTCCAAAGGAAAAAGCAATGAAGAATTGGGAGAATACCTAAAAGATACCTTTAACGGTGGAAACGGACTGTATATTGATGAAAGAGAGGTATCTTCCTGGTATTCGGATAAGGGGATTCATTTTGCTTCCGGAACATCGGCAAGAGAAGATCATACGCAGGTTTTAAGTTGGAGTGATGCGGCAAATAGAATTGCTGAACTTTTGGAAAACGGAGAGTTTGCTACCAATGTGGAGATTTCAGAAGCTTTGGATTATGAAAGAGATCGGATTTCAGAGTCCCTATGGTATCTTATTCACGATTTGAGTGAGGAAAGGAAAAGAACAAGGCTTTTTTGAATTTCTCGAAAAAGGAGGTGGCTTTCCGGATGAAACAAAAAGATTATCCGAGGCACTGAAAAATCCTGAACACCTTGGGGATGTCATCAAAGAGTATGGACGATTTTTAGAAGCATATAGAGAAGATAGAGATGTACTAAGGTTTCACTATCACAAGGTGGACAGCCTTTATCAGAAATTACAGGAGCTTGCACTGCCAAGAAAAGAATACAGTACCAATCTTACTGAACTTCCAAAAGTAAAAGCCTTTATTACAGAAGATGAAGTCCTTGCTACTATTTCAAGGGGAAGCGGAATCGATAGAGGAAAAGAGCGAATTACAAAGTTTTTCAAAGAAAATCACACTTTACAGGAAAAAGCCGACTTCTTAAAAGATGAATATGGAACAGGAGGAAGAAGCCATGCGGTATCAGGCTTGACAGGTAGTGGAGAATGGCACGATGCCAAAGGAATAAAACTTGAAAAGGATAATTGTAAAGATGTGTTTCTCACTTGGACAAGTGTGGCAAAGCATATTGATGAGCTGCTTTCTAAAAATCTCTATATTGAAGAAACGGAAATAGGAAGTAAGGCAGAGATAGAAGAACCACAATATTATTCCAAAAGATGATCCTGAAAACTTGATGACTGATGAAATGCTGAAAAGAGTACCGGAGCTTTACGCACAGGAAGAAATTGCTTTAGCGGATAAGGAAGTTCATGCAGCATATATCATTCCTTTTTAGAAAGCAACTGGACTTGGTATATGACGGAGTACGACAGAGAAAGCGGTGATAGCTGTTTTTGGTCTTGTTTTTAGGGATTGAACCTGAATGGGGATATTTCAATCTTGAGGAGCTGAAGGAACTAAACGCTCAGAGGCTCATTTTAGAAGATTTTCCAAAGACTTTTCGAGAGATTAAAGACACAGAGCTTGTAAAACAGATGAGCGAGGAAGAAATAGACCGAGTATTTAACGGACAGCTTTCCTCAAAAGATAAGCAAAAGGAACAGGACATCTTTTATCTTAGCGATGAAATGGGAATTTCATTAGAAGAAGCAGAGAGTATTATCAACGATAGGAGCAGATTGTCAGGAGTTAGTACAGAGAATACCGACAACAAAGGGACTTCTCCTGATGAAAAAATTGCCATTAAGGTCGGTACAGAGTTCATTGTGGCAGATAAGTCTGATGTAGCTCATATCAATTTATCCGAAGCAAAAAATAGCGTGGCTCTTGGCGGTGTAAAGTACAAGTTGTTTTATGGAGAAAGCTATGAAGATAGTAAAAAGGTTGATGAACTGATAGACAGCTACGGCTATGCAGCGTATGAACTAAAGGAACATTTAAGAATAGATACATCCGAGTATAAAACTTATGAAAATTTTGAAGAAATGGAAGAAGCACTTGGGAAAAGTCCCGTTCAATCTACCCTATTTGACTATATTCAGCAAAGAGAGGAAATCGAGCTGAATGAAAAAGAGGAAATCCTTGCAGATCAATTTGCAGTGAAACAAGGAGATACCATATATTTTGCCCATGAAGCATATATCGCAAGGGATATTGAAAAAAATAAGGTAAATGGAAAGCCGGAGGTATGGCTGTATCCGGCAAGAGATGGAAATAGGCAAATTGCAATCGTACCGTTTATGGATAATGAGGAGCTACTAAAAAAGATAAGCCTTGAAAGACCAAACTTTTTGGTTGGCGATGAAGTGAGATACAAGGATAAGGACTGTACCATCACACGCTTTGACAATATGGGAAATAACCTAAAGACCGTAACGGTTAAGGATAATACCGAATATCTTAGTGGTATGATAACCGGCTCAGATGTCATTCCCTATCGTTTAGAAAGCGATCTTGAGAGGATATTTGAAAATCTGACATACAAGAAAGCTAAAGATACTATTCAAGACATTGATGAAAAGGCAGAAAAACTAAAAATAGAAGCTCATAACTTTAAGATTACCGAAGAAATCCTCCCTGAAAAACTAAGTCCGAGCGAAAGATTAAATAATAACCTTGAAGCGATCTCTATGCTTAACCGCATTGAAAGCGGACAAAGAGAGCTTGACAGCACAGCTCAGGAAGCCTTGGCAAAATATGTCGGTTGGGGCGGATTATCCGAAGTATTTGATAAAGAAAGAGGTGGTCAATGGAAAGAAGCAAGAAGTTTCTTAAAAGAAAATCTATCGCAGGCAGAATACGAAGCTGCAAGAGAATCTACCTTAACGAGCTTTTACACACCGAAAACAGTGATTGACAGTATCTACTCTACCCTGTCAGGAATGGGCTTTAAGAGTGGTAATATCTTAGAGCCGTCAATGGGCATCGGAAACTTTATCGGCAATCTTCCTGATGAAATGAAAAAGTCAAAGTTTTATGGTGTGGAGCTTGACTCAGTAAGCGGTCGTATTGGAAAACTTCTATATCCGGAAAGTGATATACAGATTAAAGGCTTAGAAGAAACGAGCTTTTCCAATAACTTCTTTGATGTGGCTATTGGTAATGTACCCTTTGGAGAATACAAGGTAAATGATAGGGAGTATAACAAAAATAACTTTTTAATTCATGACTACTTTTTTGCGAAATCCATCGATAAAGTCAGAAATGGAGGTATCATCGCCTTTATCACATCAAGTGGAACAATGGATAAAAAAGACGAAAGCGTCAGACGCTACATTGCAGCAAGAGCAGAGTTTTTAGGAGCAATCAGACTTCCGAACGATACCTTTAAGGGCGTTGCCGGAACGGAAGTAACCTCGGACATTATCTTTTTAAAGAAAAGAGACAGTATCAGAGAAAGGGATGAGGACTGGATACATCTATCTGAAGATGAAAAGGGAATGACCTACAATAAATATTTTGTGGAAAATCCTCACATGATACTTGGAACTATGGAAGAAGTGTCAGGAAGATTTGGAAATACTCTTGCTTGTTTGCCAAAAGAAAATACAGACCTAAAGGAACTTCTTACAAAAGCAGGCACAGAAATATCAAAGAACACAAAGTATGAGGAAATAGAGCTGCTTGATGATGAAATAACATCCATCCCTGCCACAGACGATGTCAAGAACTTCTCCTACACCATTATTGATGATGAAGTGTATTACAGAGAAAACTCACTTTTCGTAAAGAAAGAAATAACGGATAAGAACAAGGAAAAGATTAAGGATTACCTTGAATTGAATGAAGTCCTAAAAGATGTCATTTATAAGCAGAAAGAGGACTATTCCGATGATGAGGTAAAGAAAGCTCAAGAAAAGCTCAATGAAGTCTATGACGGATTTTCAAAGAAACATGGCTTTGTAAATAACCTTTCTAATAGCAGAGCCTTAAAAGAGGATAGTAACTTCCCTTTGGTATCGTCCATTGAAATCCTTGATGAAGAAGAAAATTTTAAAGCAAAAGGAGATATTTTTAGTAAGAGAACCATCACAAAAGCAAAGGTAATCGACCATGTGGATACTTCCCTTGAAGCCCTTGTTTTATCTGTTTCAGAAAAAGGCTATGTGGACTTTGAATATATGGAAAGCCTGACAGGAAAAGAGCGACCTACTTTGATTGAGGAGCTTAGAGGAGAAATCTATTTAAATATCAGAGAGGAGCAAAACTTTTACAAACCTCTATCCTTTAACTTGGAAGATGGAGATTTACCTTTCGCCTGTGCAAATGGCAGCAATTCATATAAATATGGCTATGTTACAAAAGACGAATATCTTTCAGGAAATATCAGGGATAAGATTGCCATTGTTGACAGTTACCTTGCAAAGTTAAGACAGACGGAAAGAGAATTACCTCATCTTGGGTATGCGGAAGATGGAAAAGAAAAAGAACTGATAAGCTATGAGATGAATCGTTTGGAGTATCAAAAAGCTGAGCTTACAAAAGTTTTACCAAAAGAACTTGAAGCAAGTGAAATAAGCGTTCGTCTTGGTGCAACTTGGATACCGATTAAGGATATAGAAAAATTCATCTTTGAAACCTTAAAAACTCCGGGATGGGCAAGATGGGATATTAAAGTCAAATTCTCAAACCTTACAAGCGAATGGAATATTGAAGGAAAAAGCAGAGATAAGGGCAACGATCTTGCAGAAATGACCTACGGAACATCAAGGGTAAACGGATATAAGCTGATTGAAGATGCCTTAAACCTTAAAGAAACAAAGGTCTTTGACCAGATTGAAAATCCGGATGGCTCGAAAAGTTCTGTGCTAAATAAAAAGGAAACGCTTCTTGCGGGACAAAAGCAGGAACTTCTAAAAGAAGAATTTAAGAACTGGATATTTAGTGATCAGGAAAGAAGAAGCAGACTTGTAAAGGTCTACAATGAGCGTTTTAACTCTATCCGAAATCGTGAATATGACGGAAGTAATCTCTCTTTTGAAGGAATGAATACGGAAATCAAACTCAGACCACACCAAAGAAATGCCATTGCAAGAAGCCTTTATGGAGGAAATACCCTGCTTGCCCATGTGGTAGGAAGCGGAAAGACTTTTGAGATGGTCGCTTCCGCAATGGAATCTAAAAGGCTTGGAATGTGTTCTAAGTCTTTATTTGTTGTGCCGAATCACTTAACAGGACAGATTGGCAGAGAGTTTATGCAGCTTTATCCGTCGGCAAATATTATGGTGGCTGACAAGAAAGATTTTGAGCCGAAAAATAGAAAAAGATTTATCGGTAAGATTGCTACCGGCGAATATGATGCGGTTGTAATCGGTCATACGCAATTTGAAAAAATCCCGATGTCAAAAGAATACCAAGAGAAGCATATTCAGGATCAGATTGATGAAATCATAAACTATGTAGAGGAATACAAGCATGACAGAAATCAGAACTTTACGGTAAAGCAGCTTGAAAAAACAAAGAAAAAACTTGAAACAAGGCTTGAGAAATTAAACGATGATTTTAAGAAAGATGATGTCATTACATTTGAAGAACTTGGCGTAGATAAGCTCTTTATTGACGAGGCACATGGCTACAAAAATCTCTATCTTTACACAAAAATGAGGAATGTAGCAGGTATCGGGCAGTCCGAAGCCTTTAAGTCATCCGATATGTTCATGAAGTGTAGATACATGGATGAAATGACAAATGGAAAAGGAATTGTCTTTGCCACAGGAACGCCTGTATCAAACTCCATGACCGAGCTTTATACCATGCAGCGTTATCTTCAGTATGAAAGCCTTAAAAAGAATAATTTGGAGCATTTGACTCTTGGGCTTCTACCTTTGGGGAAACGCAGTCAGCTTTTGAATTATCTCCGGAGGGAACAGGATACAGAGTAAAGACAAGATTTTCCAAGTTCTATAACTTGCCTGAACTAATGTCTATGTTTAAGGAAGTTGCGGACATTCAGACAGCGGATATGCTTAATCTTCCAACACCTGAAGCACACTATGAAGTCATTAAGACTTTGCCAAGCGAGGAGCAAAAAGAAATCTTAAAGAGCTTATCAAAACGGGCAGATGATGTGAGAAACAAAGCGGTAGAGCCTGATGAAGATAATATGCTGAAAATCACCAATGACGGTAAGAAACTTGCTCTTGACCAAAGGCTGATCAATCCCCTACTTCCTGATAATCCCGACAGCAAAGTCAATGTTTGCGTGAAAAATGTCTTTAGTATTTGGGATAAGACCAAGGAGAATAAATCCACACAGCTACTATTTTCCGATATGTCCACACCGAAAGGCGATGGAGAGTTTAACATCTATGATGACATCAGAGAAAAGCTCGTTGCAATGGGAATCCCGAAACAAGAAATAGCCTTTATTCATGAAGCTAATTCAGATAAGCAAAAGGACGAACTATTTGCAAAGGTGCGTAAGGGAGATGTGAGGATATTGCTCGGCTCTACTCAGAAGATGGGAGCCGGGACAAATGTGCAAAATAAGCTGATTGCACTGCATGATTTGGATGTACCTTGGCGTCCTGCGGATCTTGAACAGAGAGCAGGTAGAATTGTAAGACAGGGAAATGAAAATAAAGAGGTAAATATCTATCGCTATGTTACGGAGAATACCTTTGATGCATATTTGTGGCAGACCATAGAAAATAAGCAGAAGTTCATTTCTCAAATTATGACAAGTAAGACTCCCGTTCGTGTTGCGGAAGATGTGGACGAAAGCTCCCTAAACTATGCAGAAATTAAAGCTCTTGCCACAGGAGATCCGAAAATCAAAGAAAAAATGGATTTGGACAATGAGGTTACAAAACTTAAAATGCTTGAAGCAAACTATAAGTCCAATCGTTATAGATTAGAGGACAAGGTTGCTAAAAATTATCCGGAAGAAATTGCAAGGACGGAAAAGTTAATTGAAGCTGTTAAGAAAGATATATCAGAAGTTGAACCTAAGTCAGACAGTGAGGAAAAGTTTACTTCCATTACTATTTAGGCGAGAAGATTACCGATAAGAAATTAGCAGGAGAAAAACTTCTTGAAGCCATTTCAAAAGTAAAAATCAATGAAAGTAAGATGATAGGAAAGTATAGAAATATGGATTTAGAGGTCAGCTATAACTTCTTTACCAATGAGCATAATTTCAGCTTAAACGGTGCTGCAAAGCATTCAGGAGAGCTTGGCACAAGTGCAGACGGAAATATGACAAGACTGGATAATGCTCTTGAGAAAATGCCTGAGAAATTAAAGAGGCTTGAAGAAAAGCTCGTTAGTACCAAAGAACAGCTTGAAAATGCCAAAGAAGAACTTAAAAAGCCGTTTGAAAAGGCAGATGAACTGAAAACTAAAGTATTAAGGCTTGCCGAACTGAATAAGCTGCTCGATATGGGAGAGGTAGAAGAAAAGAGAAATGACAATCCCCTTGTGGAAGATGTAAAACGAGCGATTATTGACTTCTGTAACAGAGAGTATGAAGAAAACCACAGCTATGATGAATTTGACACGCTATATCCTGATTTAAAGCATATCGGGATTGCCTATACCAATACGCCCGATGAAAGACATGGGATTCAGTACGAACTGAATTTAGAAGCTAAAACATGGACACAGTATATTGATGATACGGTGGTAAAAACAGAGAGCTTCGACTATGAAAACAAGGGAGAGAACGAAGCTCTAAGGAATATGAAAAATGAGATTGAGCTATCCTCTTTTGAAGATTTGATCTATGTGGATTCCGAAGATTTAAGAGCAGCAACGGGACTTGATATTGATGATGAAGGAAACTTCTATGATCCGCTTGCAAAAGACCTCGATAATGACGGTATCATCGACAGATATGACAATGATTTCAGGGACAGTGATTACTTTGAATCAACCTATGATGTGGAAGATAATCTTTATACAAAAGAGGAAACTTCTCAAAGAACGGAAGATAAACCGTCTATTTTAGGACAGATTAGAGCTTATCAAAGTGAAAGCAAAACGGAAGATAAACAAACTACAAAAGAACAGGAATATGCAAGATAAGGGGGCTTATAAGCTCCCTTTTACCATGAAAGGAGATAAAAACATGGATTACAAAACAATACGAGATAAAATTGAGGATATGGTAAATGATAACCATAAGGACTTCGTAAAAGCGGTTATCAGCATGGAAAAAGGCATCAATGATGAGAGTGCCTTGGATAAGCTATATGATGCTTATATGGCAAATGATACCATCAATCTGCTTCATGAAGATTTCGACTATATGATTGAAGATTTAAGAGAACAGGGGCAGATAAAAGACCTGCCCTATGTTCAGCAGGAGAAAGATGACCTTGTAAATATCGTCGGAAATGTTGTAGGCAATGTAGATGTAATCGAAATAGAAAATAAGAACGGAGAAGGCTTTAAGGTGGCAAATTTCTCCGTAGTTTCCAAAGATGATGAGGGTAATAAGGTATATCATAATTGCTCCGCTTATGGAGAAAAGAGTGAACTTCCAAAGGACTTTAAACAGGGAGATTTCGTAAAGCTATTCGGACAGCTTAGAACCTCTATTGATGATAACGGCAAGGAGCATAGCAATGTAAGGATATTATCCTCAAAGCTCTTAAAGGCGAAAGAACAGATGAAAGGACAGGATAAGAGTCAAGAGATTGCTAAACTGAAAAGTAAGATAGAAGAAAGAGAAAAAGACTTATTTTATGCAGATTCTTGGGAGCAATCAGGACAGATTAGAGCAGATATTGAAAAAAAATGAAAGCCAAGTTAAATACCTTAACCGGCTCTGAAAAAGGGAAAGAAAACGATAAAAAATCCATACTTGGTGCTATCAAAGAATATCAGGCAGAAGATAAGGAAAAGCCAAAAGTAAAGCAGGAATCGTCAAAAGAAACGGAAAGATAAGATGATGGTCGGTGTGGTCTTTAGGGCTGCACCGGCTCTTTTTTGTTGCTCAAAAAAAAGGAGATAAAGATTATCTCCATCTCCTTACCCATATAAATTCCATAGTTCTTTCGTATCTGATAAAGCTCGTCCATAGTCAATTTTGAGGAAGAATACTCCTGCATAAGGGTATTCTTTTTTTCTTGCAATTTATCAAGCTCAGATAAAATATCCCTTGAATTTGGCAGCTTGGAATAAGACTTTTTAAGCTCGGAAAGAGCGTTTTCATAGAGGGTAATCTGAGCTTTGTATTCCTCGAAAAATGCCCTATCAGACGGATTCGCCTTATATTCCTTGTAATAGGCACGATATTTTTTGACAATATGAACTTGCTCCATCGTAGTGGATAACTGTTCCATTTTCTTATCAATCGCCTTGATTTTATCCTGTAAATTTTGTCTTTCATCAGCACTTTTCTTGATAAATTCGTCAAGCTGCTGAACAGATTTTATGCCGTGTTCTCTAAGGAAGATAACAGACTCAGCCATTGTATTAAGGTTATGTTTGGTTGCCCAATATTCATAGTCTTTGCTTTCTTTTACTTTCATATTGGTGTTCATATCAATAACAATGCCGATGCGTTTTTTGACAGCATGGGTTTTAATAGATGATCTTTCTGCAAGTCGTTCTTTTAATCTTTCTTCAGTGTAATCTTCTCCGATTGTTTTGGCTCTGGTAAATCTCGGCTTATCTTTTGGCTTAAAAGCAATATGTTTGCCATACTTAATTTCATAGCCAAGCTCAGCCATTTTCTTTAGAAATTCGTCCCAATCCTTAGACTGTTTTACCATTCTGTCAATATCAAATTGCAACCTGCTTTTCCAAGAAGTTCCACGCTTTGCCTGTTCATTCTCATACCAAGATTTACCGTTAGTCTTATATTTTTTCTTATAGCTTTCGTAGTGTTTATCAATGACGGAAAGGTTATTTTCCTTGCAGAGCTTATCACTTTGGTAACGGATCTTATGATAGCTTTTCTTATTGGATTGATAGCACTTGCCGGTAACCATATTCACATTATTGAAGATGATATGATTATGGATATGCCCTTTATCTATGTGCGTCGATAGTACAAACTCATATTCATCTTTCAGAATTTTTTACATAACTCAAGACCGATCTGATGTGCCATTTCAGGCGTGGCTTTCTCCCGGTAAAAATGATTGAATGAGATGTCTTGCAAGAACAGTTCCCTTTTGTTCCTGCATTTTCTCTTGTCCTTAAAAACTGGGTATGGGCAGTTAACTGGTGGCATTTATTGCGTGCTAACTAAAAAGCTGTTCATCTGTTTTATCTCCATTAACAATGTAGTCGATAGCAAGATGAAGGGTTGATTTTATAGGATGTATTTTTTTGTAATCGCCATAAATGTCATTCACCCTTCCGTTTCGAAGTTCTGTTTTCATAAGCAGGAATGAATTTGCCACAACTCTTTTGAAAAATGTTCAATCTCTTTCTTCATATCTTGGATGTCATCTTTATAGATGATACCTGTCTGATTTACTCTCTTTGCAATCTGATTGATATTATTTGTAGCATTGGAAAGTAAGCCTTGCAAATCCCGAAAAGGATCTAAATCTACTTGATAAATCTCCTTTTCTAAAACGCATTTGCGGATAAAGTGGCTCATATTTCTGCACTTTGCAAGTTTTCTTTTCTCCTCAAAAAGAGCCTTTTCTTCTTTGGTCAACTTAATTTCAAGTCGTTCATTTCGTATCCTATTTGCCATAGATAGTTCCTCCTTTAGATGTATTTCGGGGTTTTAGGGTCTCCCTAACAAGCTAAAAATTGATAAAAAAAGAAGCAGATCCCAAAGGGCTGCTTCATCAATTTTTCCGTAAGTGTCCGTACACTTACTGTGCTTGCTACAAAAGAATACAAGCATTAAGCATATATTAAAATTATTAATAATTGTATCATACTTAAGTATAATTTTCTACTATACTCTTGACAAAATGGTTAGAAGGGACTAATATATAAGCATACAGAACGAGTGTCGGTCAATAGGTGGTGATGTTTTGACAAAGAGAAATGTAAAAGATCCAGAAGAAAGAAAACAGGAGCTTATAAATATAGCATCCAGACTTTTTGAAAAGTATGGGTATGAGAAAGTTTCTGTGCGAGATATTCTTGCAGAAGTTAATGGAGCGCCGGAATGTTTTTTATTATTATTTCAAATCAAAAGAAGATATTTTCTTGGCGTGTATGGAAACATACTTTGATGAAAAATTAAAAAATAAGTTAGGTATCCTTCAAAACAAGGAAATAGATTACGAAGAAAGAATAAAGATTTTAAGAGAACTTATAGTAAAAGATATCGGTCAGTTTACGACAAGATATAATTTTTCAAAAAGAGAATTCAATTACAGATAACTCTTACAGGTTATGGGAATTGATTCATTACATTGGAAAAATTTATAGATGTCTATTCAGAATTTATAATTGAAGGAATTGAAAATAAAAAAATAGAAAATAATATGGGAATAAACAGAGAAAATGTGAGAAGTTTCGCAGCTTTTTATTTTTATACGGAGCTGTTGGCACAATATATAACGACTATATTATTAAGGGAGAAAACAAAACAAATTCAAGTGAAGCCTTTGGAATAATAAGTGAGCTATTTCAAAGACCTCATTAGAGAAAAATAAAATATAAGTATTTTACAAGGGAAACATCAATGGTGTTTTCCTTGTATTAGTTTTAAGACAAATGAACGAACTCGTTCGGAAGGAGGTATGTTTTAGATGAAAAAGAAGAAATCAATCAAAGATATTATTTCCTACAGTGAAATAAAAAAAGGACAACTTGTAGGAGGGATATTATTTGTTAGTCTTGGTATGCTATTAAGTATTTGTCCAATTTTGGTGATATACAAAGTCATAAAATCTCTATTTTTATATGGAAAATTAGAACAAAGTACAATACAGTTCTGCATCTATGGACTTGCAGCAGTGGTATTGTCATATTGCTTAACTTACATTGGCGGTATTTTTATGCCATAAGTTTTTCATATGTTTTAATAGCTAACTTAAAAAAAGAAGATATTATTTCATATTGGGAATCTTCCTTTAGGGTTTTTTTACCGGAGACAACAAGTCAAAAAAATAAGGCAAGTATTAGGATCGGACATGAATCAAATTGAGGGATATTTTTCTCATCAATTACCAAATTTAATTTCAACTTTAGCACTAATTTTAGCAATGATAATTGTTATGTTGAAGATAAATTTAATATTAGGTCTTACGACTTTGTTAATTATATTTGTTGGTTTAGGAATTCAGATTGCAATCATGGCAAAGATTATAAAGTCGGGTGGACTTGAGAAGAACTTTGCGATTTTTGGATCAAATTAATTCAGCAACTACTGAATACGTTAAAGGTATGCCGGAAGTGAAAATATTTGGAACAGGAGCAAAATCATTTAAAAACTTTTTTTCAAAGTCAGTAGGAGAATATAGAGATTTTACAAGTTCGATGACATCAATGATAAGACCAGGATTTGTCTCATTTAGAATGTTTATTTTATCTGTTGCTACATTCATAGTTCCTGTAGGAATACTTTTTAATGTCACGAAATAATAACTTGGATTTTTGCTACAGTTTTTTTATTTTTCTATTTGATTCTTGCACCTGCAATTAGCGTACCTGCATTAAAGCTTAGAGATTTTGCAGAAGGAATGAATTTACTAAATGAAGTTGTTTTGAGAGTCTATGAAATTATAGATCAAAAAGAATTGGCAATTGAAAATACTGAGGAAGGGATAAAAGGTCATGATCTTGAATTTAATAATGTGAGCTTTTCTTATGGAAATGAAGAGGTTTTAAAGAATATAAGCTTCTGTGCTAAACAAGGAGAAGTTACAGCATTAGTTGGTTATTCGGGAGCAGGTAAATCTACCATTGGAACGCTAATACCAAGATTTTACGATCCTTCAGAAGGTTCTATTAAAATTGGTGGAGTTAATATAAAAAGTATTCCGATAAACACCTTAATGGACAAGATAGCATTTGTTTTTCAAGACAGTGATCTTATCACAGATACAGTCTTCAATAATGTTGCTATGGCAAAGACAGGTTCTACAAAAGAAGATGTCATAAAAGCATGTAAAAAAGCAAGGTGTCATGATTTTATTGAAAAACTTCCTAATGGATACAATACTGTTTTGGGTAAAGGAACTTACTTATCTGGGGGAGAGAAACAACGTATTGCAGTAGCAAGAGCAATTTTGAAGGATGCACCAATATTAGTGTTAGACGAGGCAACAAGTTTTGCAGACTCTGAAAATGAATATCTTATGCAGGAAGCTTTATCTGAATTGGTCAAGGATAAGACTGTTATTATGATTGCTCATAGGTTAAATACCATAGAATATGCAAATCAAATCTTAGTAATATCTGATGGAAAAATTGCAGAAAGAGGTAAGCATGAAGATTTAATCCTTGCAAATGGAATATATAAGAGACTCTTTGATATTTATAAGAAGACAAATATTTGGCAAATGGATATAGAAGGGAGTGAGAATGAATGATAAGAAATATTACTTTAGGAAAGATGAATAATATAAGAAAATCAATTATTTTTAAACGTTTTGGCATCTATTTCCAACCTTATACCATTTATTGCTTTGGCGAAAATTGTAGAAACACTATTTTTAAATAGAGGTGCAGATAGTATAGATACGAGCCTTTTATGGAAGTATTTTGGGATAATGGCAATATTTTTCTTAATAACATTCTTATTGGAAAATTTAGCCACAAAATATACCTATGAACTTGGATACAAGACAAGTGCAGATGGAAGAATAGAGCTTGCAGACCACATAAGAAAACTGCCGATAGGTTATATTTCAGGGAAAAGTTCAGCAGAGATCTTAGATACATTAATGAATGATTTTTTCAAAGTTGAAACGGCAGTAACGCATCAATTACCTCAATTTTTTAGTGGTATATGTGTAGCGGTTCTTTGCTCGATATTATTTTTGATAATCAATGTAAAAATGGGAATAGCAACACTTATTGGACTACCTATTTCTGTTCTACTTCTTACACTCATGCAAAACTTTCAGAAAAAAATTTATTTAAAAACAAAGAAAATGAGGATAAAAGAGGAAGAAGATATAAATGAATATTTGGATGCCATTAAGACTCTAAAAGCTTATAACAGCTTAGATGACACATTAACAAAACTTGAAGAAGATATAGACAACTCAAGAAATGCAAATATTAAGAGTGAGAAAGGAGTTGGTTCATTAACTACTATAGCAAGTATGATTTTAAGAATAGGACTTCCTTTGATGAGTTTAGCTGGTTCCTATTTATTTATAAATGGATCTTTGGAAATTGATACATTTTTTTAATGTTCTTATTTGTAGGCACAAGGATTTTTTTGATCCCTTGAGCTTGCACTTGTAAATTATACAGGTTTACAAATGGCATCCGTTTCAGGAGAGAGAATCATTAACTTACTTAAGGCTAAACCTATGTCAGGAAATTGTGCTGTAAACGAAAGCAACAAAATTGAAATATCTGATGTTTCATTTTTCTTACAAAGGAGTCTAAGGTTATCAATAATGTTTCATTAGACATTAATGAGAACGAATTAACTGCTTTTGTTGGTTACTCTGGCTCTGGAAAATCTACACTAATTAAATTAATTTCCAGATTTTATGATCCTAATGAAGGGACAATTAAAATTGGTGGAGTAGATTTGCTAACAGCCGACCCTGATAAATTAATGGATAAATTTTCTGTCGTTTTTCAAGATGTGTATCTTTTTAAAGACACAATTTATAACAACATAAAATTTGGAAATGAAGATGCAAGTAAAGATGAAATCATGAATGCTGCAAAAATGGCAGGAGCTTATGACTTTATAGTCAAAAAAGATGATGGATTTGACACTATGATTGGACAAGGAGGAGCGACTCTGTCTGGAGGTGAGAAACAAAGAATATCAATAGCGAGAGCAATATTAAAAAATGCACCAATAATACTACTTGATGAAGCAACATCTTCACTTGATCCTGAAAATGAACTTATTATACAAGAAGCAATATCAAATTTAATAAAAAATAAAACAGTTGTGGTTGTAGCCCATAAATTAAGAAACGTAATGGGAGCTGATAAAATTGTTGTTTTAAACAAAGGGAAGGTAGAAGAAGTTGGGAAGCATGAAGAACTTATTAAAAATGAAGGACTATATAAAGACTTATGGAATTATCAAGAAAAGTCTAAAGAATGGAAGATTGTACAGTAACAATCAATTTTAAAGGAGGAAATTTATGAAAACACAAAAGAAATCATCAAAAAATGCAGTTACAGCTGGTGTTTTAATTGCACTTTACTTTGTAACATATTTAGTAATTGGGGCAATATCTATGCCTGTCCCTGTTTTATTTTTACTAATGCCTATGCTTGTAGCACTACTTGCTGCACCAACCTATCATATGCTTCTTGCAAAAACAAAGTCAGCCACCGCTATTGTAATCGCAGCTATCTTACCAAGTATTTTATTAGTTGTAACTGGTCATATTCCAATTGCACCATTAGTGGCAGTGCCTGCCGGAATAATTGCTATGTTAATAGCAAGAGGTGGAAATTATACAGACTTTAAGAAAAATACAATTAGTCATATGTTTTTTTCTCTAAACTTATTTGGAGGATTCTTACCAATTTGGCTTATGAGAGAAGCATTTTTTGAAAGTGTTATAAAAGGTGGCTTAGATCAAAACTTTTGTAATACAGTAAGAGCATGGACACCAATATGGATGCTACCAGTTATGATTATTGGAACATTTATATTCTCTTTGATTGGTTCTTATTTTTACAAAGAAAATACTAAATAAAAAGCTGGAATCAGCAGGAGTTTTATAATGGAAAATTCAAAGTTTGTTCTGGGGTCAAAATATGACCTCAGAACAAAACTTATCTTGCTTATAGGTGCGAATATTTTTAATTTTTTTAGGGTTTGATTGGATCTATCAAAGTCTTATTACATTATTTTTTTCTTGTCATCATTATTAGCGATGGTTATAAAAAAATCCGCTATAAAGTATATTTTTATTTTTTTGTAATAAGTGTAGTATTGGAAAAAAATCTTTAGCCTATTTTTAATATGAATTTTTCTTTCGAATTTAATTTTTATTTATCTTAGCAATTGGAAGAAAATTTCTGCCATGTATTATCGTGGGCAAATGGATTTTAAATTCCACATCTGTTTCAGTGCAGTGGCAACTTTACAAAAAAATTAAAACTTTCAAAAAGACTCGCTCATAATGATTTCTGTAATATTTAGATGTTTGCCTACTATTAAAGACGAATGGAGTCATATAAATATGGCGATGAAAACTCGAGGAATTAATTTTAACTTAATAAATTTAATAAGGAAACCAACATTAATAATGGAATATTTTTTTGTGCCCTTATTCGTAAGTGTGATAGAAATTGGGGATGAGCTCTCTCAATCAGCCATTATAAGGGGACTTGATGCTCCTGTTAACAAAAACAAGTAGATATCTTATTAAATTTAGGAGAAAGGATATTTGTGTTTTACTTTCTATGATTTTAATTATATTAATCGTTGTATTTATGAAAATCTCGGGGTGGGACTTATGATTGAAATTAGAGAATTAAGCTTTAAATACAAGGGAGGAGCTAATTACTCATTAAAAGACATTAATTTGATTGTAAAAAAAGGAGAATGCATTCTTCTATGTGGTAGGAGTGGTTGTGGAAAGTCTACTCTATTAAAGCTTATGAATGGTATAATACCTGAGTTTTATGATGGAGACATTTCTGGCAGTGTTATGGTCAATGGTATGAATACATTTACCACCCCAATTTATAAATTATCTAAGAATGTAGGCTCGGTTTTTCAAAATCCCAAAACACAATTTTATACAACAAATACAACAGATGAAATTGCTTTTGGTTTAGAAAATTACGGCATAGAAAGAGAAGTAATTAACAAAAGGATTGAAGAAGTTGAAAAAGAGCTTCATCTTGAAAACTTGATGAATAAAAATATATTCAATCTTTCTGGAGGAGAAAAGCAGAAGATTGCTATAGCAAGCATTTACGCATTAAACCCTGAGATATTTATTCTTGATGAACCATCTTCAAGCTTAGACATAAAGTCAATGAAAGAACTATCGCTTACAATAAAAAAGCTTAAATCTTTAGGAAAAACTATTATTATTGCAGAACACAGGTTGTGGTATTTAAAAGACATTGCTGATAGAGCAATATACTTAGAGGATGGAAAAATCATCAGAGAATATAGTATGGACGAAATTGAAAATCTAAGTGAAGATGAACGAACGAGAACAGGACTTAGACATTCTGATTATAAAGCTATTGAAAGATTTGATGATTTTTGAAACTTCAAATAAAGGGACTTTATTAGAGTTAAAAAAATCTGATATTCAAAAGAAATACCAAAATAATTTTGTCCATTGAGGATCTTAAATTTTGCTATGGGAATATTATTGGGATTGTTGGAGAAAATGGAATTGGGAAGTCTACATTAGCAAAAAAATCATATGTGGCTTATACAAAGAAAATAAAGGTAAAATTTTAAAAGATGATGAGAATTTACAACTAAAAACAGTATAAAAAAATCTAATTATCCGCATAAACACTGGACTTATCACACTTTATCAAGGTCAAAAACCACTCAATTTACTACTAATTTACTACTTATGAATGAGCTTTTGATACGACGATTTATCCTTGAAAAAGTGAAGATACAAAGATACTTCCAATAAAATTGAATATTTAATAGGTAGACACTTCAAAAAAATGAGGTGTCTATTTTTTTACCCAATATTTGAAAGGAAGTGAACTTATGAAAACAGAAAATCAAGAATCAAAAGGTCGCTCCCCTCCCTTTAAGACCATCAAACAAACAAGATTTATCAAACAATAAAAAGAAAGGATAGGTAAAAATATGGAACTTAAATTTGTGATTCCCAACATGGAAAAAACATTTGGCAATTTAGAATTTGCTGGCGAGGATAAAGTAGAACAGCGAAGAATCAACGGACAATTAACTGTCTTATCTCGAAGCTACAACCTCTATTCTGACGTTCAAAGAGCAGATGATATTGTGGTGGTGCTTCCTGCTGAAGCTGGAGAAAAAAACATTTCGGCTTTGAGGAACGTGTAATGTTAGTCAATCCACGTATTACCGCAGAGGGCTATAAAATTGGTACTCGTGGATTCACAAATTACCTTTTACATGCGGACGACATGATAAAAGAATAAAGAAAGAGAGGAAAAATGATGAGATTACCTAATGGCATTGTATTAGATAAAAGACGCTACATTTGGAGAATTAAAGTTTTCAGCACTCCGTCGTGAAGTACGAATCCAAAATGACGACGGTACGGTTTCAGATGAAATCAAAGAACGTACCTATGATTTAAAATCCAAAGGGCAAGGACGTATGATTCAAGTGAGTATTCCTGCCAGTGTTCCTTTGAAAGAGTTTGACTATAACGCAAAAGTGGAAATCATCAATCCAGTTGCAGATACCGTCGCTACCGCTACCTTCCGAGGGGCAGATGTTGACTGGTATATCAAGGCAGACGATATTGTATTGACGAAAGATTCCAGTACCTTTTAAAAAAATCAGCCACAACCCTAAAAAAAGAGCCAGCCACGGATAAATAGTCATGCTACTTCCACTAGAGAGAAAGGAGGAAATCCCGCATGAAACAGTTTGGCATTCGTGGTAAAAGGATTCGCCCAAGTGACAAGGATTTAGTCTTTCATTTTACAGTAGCGTCCTTACTGCCAATTTTCCTGCTGGTTATCGGACTGTTTCATGTGAAGACAATCCAGCAGATTAACTGGCAGGACTTTAACCTATCACAAGTAGACAAGATTCACATTCCCTATTTAGTTATTAGTGTTAGTGTCGCAATTCTTGTCTGCTTGCTGGTGGCATTTCTATTCAAAAGATATAGATATGATACAGTAAAACAACTGTACCACCGTCAAAAGCTGGCTAAGATGGTACTTGAAAACAAGTGGTATGAATCGGAACAGGTCAAAACAGATGGCTTCTTCAAAGATTCGTCCAGTCGTACTAAGGAAAAGATAACCTACTTTCCCAAAATATTTTTATCGCCTTAAAGATGGTTTAATACAGATGCGAGTGGAAATCACGCTAGGAAAATATCAAGACCAGCTCCTACACTTGGAAAAGAAATTAGAAAGCGGATTGTACTGTGAGCTGACGGATAAAGAGTTAAAAAGATTCTTATGTGGAATATACCCTGCTCTATGACACCATCGCCAGTCGTATTTCTATTGATGAAGTCCAAGCCAAAGATGGCAAACTACGCTTGATGGAAAACGTATGGTGGGAATATGACAAGCTCCCTCACATGCTCATAGCTGGTGGTACAGGTGGCGGTAAAACTTACTTTATACTGACACTGATTGAAGCCTTGCTTTATACAGATTCTAAGCTCTATATTCTTGACCCAAAGAACGCCGACCTTGCCGACTTAGGCTCTGTGATGGGGAATGTCTACTACAGAAAAGAAGATATGCTCTCCTGCATTGACCGTTTCTATGATGAAATGATGGCACGAAGTGAAGCTATGAAAGAGATGGAAAACTATAAGACTGGCGAGAACTATGCCTACTTAGGACTTCCTGCAAACTTTCTTATCTTTGATGAATACGTGGCTTTCATGGAAATGCTGGGAAATAAAGAAAATACCGCAGTCTTAAACAAGCTCAAACAGATTGTCATGTTAGGTCGTCAAGCTGGCTTCTTTTTAATACTGGCTTGTCAACGTCCAGACGCAAAATATTTAGGCGACGGAATCCGTGACCAGTTTAATTTCAGAGTGGCACTTGGAAGAATGTCTGAAATGGGCTATGGCATGATGTTTGGCAGTGATGTACAAAAAGATTTCTTCTTAAAACAAATCAAAGGTCGTGGCTATGTTGATGTGGGAACAAGTGTCATATCAGAATTTTACACTCCCTTAGTACCAAAAGGTCATGACTTTTTGGAGGAAATAAAAAAACTAACCAACAGCAGACAGTCCACGCAGGCGACGTGCGAAGCGAAAGTCGCAGGTGTGGACTGATCTTGCTGGCTGGTGTGGCGATAGCCACGCCAGCACCTAACCCCCCGTATCTAACAGGGGGGTACAAATCGACAGGAAACAGTCAAAAAAATAGCAGAAAATTCTTTGGTTACAAGGAGTTTAGAAAATTTCGTGGTATGTCAAATGAGCTTCAATAGTTGACATACCTTTTTTAATTGGAGGGATTTAACTGAATGAACAAACTTTGATACAGCATTTAAAGGAAAAACGGTTGGCTTATGGGCTATCTCAAAACCGACTGGCTATTGCTACAGGCATTACAAGGCAATATCTTAGCGACATTGAAACTGGCAAGGTTAAGCCATCAGACGAGTTGCAACAATCCCTTTGGGAAACTCTGGAACGCTTCAATCCCGATGCCCCACTTGAAATGCTCTTTGACTATGTAAGGATTCGCTTTCCCACAATGGACGTACAGCATGTGGTTGAAGAAATATTGCAATTGAAACTTTCCTATTTTCTTCATGAAGACTATGGCTTTTATTCTTATTCAGAACATTATGCCTTAGGCGATATATTCGTTCTCTGCTCTCATGAGATAGACAAAGGTGTTCTGGTGGAATTAAAAGGTCGTGGGTGCAGACAATTTGAAAGCTATCTTCTAGCACAACAAAGAAGCTGGTATGAGTTCTTTATGGACGCTTTGGTGGCTGGTGGCGTGATGAAACGCCTTGACCTTGCCATCAACGATAAAACAGGGATTTTGAATATTCCCACACTGACGGAAAAATGCCTACAGGAAGAGTGTATTTCGGTGTTCCGCAGTTTCAAGAGCTATCGCAGTGGCGAACTGGTACGCAAAGATGAAAAGGAATGTATGGGAAACACGCTTTATATCGGTTCATTACAAAGCGAAGTCTATTTCTGTATCTATGAAAAGGACTATGAGCAGTACAAGAAAAATGATATTCCTATTGAAGACGCAGAGGTTAAAAACCGTTTTGAAATCCGACTAAAAAATGAGCGTGCCTATTATGCAGTACGTGATTTACTTGTCTATGATAATCCAGAGCATACAGCTTTTAAGATTATCAATCGGTATATCCGCTTTGTGGATAAGGACGATTCAAAAGCACGTTCCGATTGGAAACTCAATGAAGAATGGGCATGGTTTATTGGAAACAATCGTGAACGATTAAAGCTAACCACAAAACCAGAGCCTTACTCTTTCCAAAGGACACTAAACTGGCTATCTCATCAAGTCGCCCCGACCTTAAAGGTTGCTATTACACTTGATGAAATTAACCAGACGCAGGTTGTGAAAGACATTCTCGACCATGCGAAACTGACAGACCGACACAAGCAGATTTTAAAGCAACAGTCGGTAAAAGAACAGGACGTGATAACGACAAAAAAATAACTTAAATACAAATTCACTGCATACAGAAAGGAGAACATTTTTATGAATTTTGGACAAAACCTTTATAACTGGTTTCTATCAAATGCTCAATCACTGGTACTTTTAGCAATCGTTGTAATTGGCTTGTATCTTGGCTTCAAGCGTGAGTTTAGTAAACTGATTGGCTTTCTCATCATTGCGATTATTGCGGTGGGCTTGGTGTTCAACGCTGCTGGAGTAAAAGACATTTTATTAGAGCTATTTAATCGCATTATCGGTGCTTAAATTAAACCGTTATTTTGTGGAATATAAGTGGTTTTCTTATGTTCCGCAAAAGAATGGTACACCAAACGAAGTGCGGTAGGGATTTTTGAATCTCTACAAAGAAAGGACGTGAACACATGGACGATATGCAAGTCTATATTGCCAACTTAGGTAAATACAATGAAGGAGAATTAGTCGGTGCTTGGTTTACCTTTCCCATTGATTTTGAAGAAGTCAAAGAGAAAATCGGCTTGAATGATGAATACGAGGAATACGCCATTCACGATTATGAGTTACCCTTTACGGTTGACGAATACACTTCTATTGGCGAACTCAATCGCCTATGGGAAATGGTATCGGAGTTGCCAGAGGAACTACAATCCGAGCTATCTGCTCTGCTCACTCATTTTTCAAGTATTGAGGAACTAAGCGAACATCAAGAGGATATTATCATTCACTCGGATTGTGATGATATGGCAGATGTCGCACGTTACTACATTGAAGAAACTGGAGTATTGGGCGAAGTGCCAACCAGTCTTCAAAACTATATTGATTACGAATCCTATGGTCGTGATTTAGAAATTTCGGGAACTTTTATCACAACCAATTATGGGATTTTTTTGAAATCGTCTATTGAAAGGATTGATTCTATGAAGAAAATACGAAGCTATACCAGTATTTGGTCTGTTGAGAAAGTGCTGTACTCCATCAACGATTTTAGACTTCCGTTTCCCATAACCTTTACGCAAATGACGTGGTTTGTCGTGTCACTGTTTGCGGTTATGATACTTTGGCAACTTGCCACCTCTTTCCATGATTGAGGGAGCATTTCTCAAATATTTTTGGAATTCCTGTGGCTTTTCACATGGTTTATGTCTACAAAAACCTTTGATGGTAAAAAGCCTTATGGATTTTTTTGAAGTCTGTCATTGCTTATGCACTGCGACCAAAGCTGACCTATGCAGGGGAAAAAAAGTAACCCTTGGCAGAAACCAGCCACAAGAAGCCATTACGACAGTTAGGAGTGAATTTTTATGGCATATCCAATTAAATACATTGAAAATAATCTGGTCTGGAATAAAGATGGCGAATGTTACGCCTATTATGAGCTTATTCCTTACAATTACTCATTCCTAAGTCCAGAACAGAAAATACAAGTGCATGATTCTTTCAGACAGCTTATCGCACAAAATCGTGATGGCAAGATTCATGCTCTACAAATCAGTACAGAATCCAGCATACGTTCTGCACAAGAACGTTCCAAAGAGGAAGTAACTGGCAAACTCAAAGTAATTGCCTATGACAAATCGACCAACAGACAGACGCTTTAATATCCATGATTGGCGAAAATCAAGTGGACTACCGCTTCTTTATCGGCTTTAAGTTGCTTCTCAACGATCAAGAGTTTTCTATGAAAAGTCTTACCGTTGAAGCCAAAAATGCTTTGTCTGATTTTGTCTATGATGTGAACCATAAGCTAATGGGCGATTTTGTCAGCATGAGTAATGATGAAATCCTGCGTTTTCAGAAGATGGAAAAGCTCTTGGAAAATAAAATCTCTCGTCGTTTCAAAATCCGTAGACTGGATAAGGACGACTTCGGCTATCTGATTGAACATCTTTATGGACAGACAGGTACAGCTTATGAAGATTATGAGTACCATCTATCAAAGAAGAAGCTGGATAATGAAACGCTGATTAAATATTATGACCTTATTAAACCGACCCGTTGTCTGGTGGAAGAAAAACAGCGATACCTAAAAATTCAACAGGAAGACGAAACCGTCTATGTGGCGTACTTTACCATCAACAGCATTGTCGGCGAATTGGACTTTCCGTCCTCTGAAATCTTCTACTACCAGCAACAGCAATTTACATTCCCGATTGATACTTCTATGAATGTGGAAATCGTGGCAAACCGTAAAGCACTAAGCACCGTTCGTAATAAAAAGAAAGAACTAAAAGACCTAGATAACCACGCATGGCAAAGTGATAACGAAACCAGCTCTAATGTGGCGGAAGCTCTGGAAAGTGTCAATGAGCTGGAAAATAATTTAGACCAAAGCAAGGAATCCATGTATAAGCTCTCTTATGTGGTGCGTGTTTCCGCAAATGACTTGGACGAATTGAAACGTCGTTGTAATGAAGTGAAAGATTTTTATGACGATTTAAGTGTCAAGTTGGTACGACCATTTGGAGATATGCTGGGCTTACATGAAGAATTTTTACCATCAAGCAAGCGTTATATGAATGACTATATTCAGTATGTAACCTCTGATTTCTTAGCTGGACTTGGTTTCGGTGCTACTCAAATGCTTGGCGAAAATGAGGGTATTTATGTTGGCTATAGCTTAGATACAGGACGCAATGTCTACCTCAAACCTGCTCTTGCCAGTCAAGGGGTTAAGGGTTCAGTAACCAATGCATTAGCGTCTGCCTTTGTAGGTTCGCTAGGCGGTGGAAAATCCTTTGCGAATAACCTTATCGTCTATTATGCAGTGCTTTATGGGGCACAAGCAGTGATTGTTGACCCGAAAGCGGAACGTGGCAGATGGAAAGAAACCTTGCCAGAAATCGCTCACGAAATTAATATTGTCAATCTGACTTCTGATGAGAAAAATAAAGGCTTACTTGACCCTTACGTGATTATGAAAAATCCCAAAGATTCTGAATCACTGGCAATCGACATTTTGACGTTCCTTACGGGGATTTCATCACGAGATTCTGACCGTTTCCCTGTTCTACGAAAAGCCATTCGTGCTGTAACTAATAGTGAAGTGCGAGGTCTTCTGAAAGTGATTGAGGAATTACGGGTTGAGGGAACTCAAATAAGCACCAGCATAGCCGACCATATCGAAAGTTTTACAGACTATGACTTTGCACATCTGCTCTTTAGTGATGGATATGTGGAGCAGTCTATCAGTCTTGAAAAACAACTGAACATCATACAGGTTGCCGACTTGGTACTTCCCGATAAAGAAACCTCCTTTGAGGAATATACCACAATGGAGTTACTATCGGTGGCAATGCTGATTGTCATTAGTACCTTTGCGTTAGACTTTATCCATACAGACAGAAGCATTTTTAAAATTGTTGACTTAGACGAAGCGTGGAGCTTCTTACAGGTGGCACAAGGTAAAACACTGTCTATGAAACTGGTTCGTGCTGGACGTGCTATGAACGCTGGGGTATATTTCGTGACCCAGAATACAGATGACCTTTTAGATGAAAAGCTGAAAAATAATCTTGGTTTGAAATTTGCGTTCCGCTCTACTGACCTTAACGAGATTAAAAAGACCCTTGCCTTTTTCGGCGTTGACCCAGAGGACGAAAATAATCAGAAGCGATTGCGTGATTTGGAAAATGGACAGTGCCTTATCAGTGATTTATATGGTCGTGTCGGTGTGATACAGTTCCACCCTGTATTTGAAGAACTGCTCCATGCCTTTGATACCAGACCGCCTGTGCGAAAAGAGGTGTAAATGTGAAACCATCAATATTAAACAGAATAAAATCAAACTGGACGCTGAAGCGTCTAGGTAAAGTGGCAATGACAGTGGCTTTCACACTTGTGATTGCCATTTTTCTTTTAGCCATGATGGGAACAGTGGTTCAAGCTGCGGGCTTGGTAGATGATACAATCAATGTGGCAAATGAGTACAGCCGATACCCACTTGAAAACTATCAACTGGATTTTTATGTTGATAATAGCTGGGGCTGGCTACCGTGGAACTGGTCGGACGGAATTGGAAAACAAGTCATGTATGGCTTATATGCCATTACCAATTTTATTTGGACAATCAGTCTTTATGTTTCCAATGCGACTGGCTACTTAGTTCAAGAAGCCTATTCCCTTGACTTCATTTCTGCTACAGCAGATTCCATTGGCAAGAATATGCAGACCCTTGCAGGAGTTACGCCTAGCGGACTATCAACAGAGGGATTCTATGTTGGATTCCTCTTACTCTTGATTTTGGTTCTTGGGGTTTATGTTGCCTATACAGGACTGATAAAAAGAGAAACTACAAAAGCGATTCATGCCATTGTGAACTTTGTCATGGTATTTATCCTATCAGCTTCCTTTATTGCCTACGCTCCCGACTACATTAAAAAAATCAATGATTTTTCATCAGACATCAGTCAAGCCAGCTTATCACTTGGCACAAAAATTGTCATGCCCCATTCCGATAGTCAAGGCAAGGACAGTGTGGACTTGATACGTGACAGCCTATTTTCCATACAGGTTCAACAACCGTGGCTACTGCTTCAATACAACAGTTCAGACATTGAAAGTATTGGTGCTGACCGTGTGGAAAGTCTACTTTCAACCAGTCCAGACAGTAATAATGGAGAAGACAGAGAAAAAATTGTAGCAGAAGAAATCGAAGACAGAAACAATGTGAACATGACGATTACAAAAACTATTAACCGCTTGGGTACAGTCTTCTTTCTCTTTGTATTCAATATCGGGATTTCTATATTCGTATTCCTACTAACAGGAATCATGATTTTCTCGCAGGTGCTTTTTATCATCTATGCTATGTTTCTGCCTGTGAGCTTTATTTTAAGTATGATTCCATCTTTTGATGGTATGTCGAAACGAGCCATTACTAAACTCTTTAATACCATTTTGACACGAGCTGGAATCACGCTGATTATTACGACAGCCTTTAGTATTTCAACCATGCTCTATACCTTATCGGCTGGTTATCCGTTCTTTTTGATTGCCTTTCTACAGATTGTGACCTTTGCAGGAATCTACTTCAAACTGGGCGATTTAATGAGTATGTTTTCGCTTCAAAGCAACGATTCTCAAAGTGTGGGAAGTCGTGTGATGAGAAAACCTCGTATGCTTATGCACGCTCATATGCACCGCCTACAGCGTAAACTTGGACGCTCCATGACAGCTTTAGGTGCTGGCTCTGCCATTGCCAGTGCTACAGGAAAACAAGGACAGTCGGGTAGTTCTGGTAGGACACAAGCAGATCACACCCGTCCAGACGGACAGGAAAAATCAACACTTGGAAAACGTATCGGACAAACAATCGGAGCAGTTGCTGATACCAAAGATAAAATCGTTGATTCTGCTGGTAATCTCAAAGAACAGGTTAAGGATATTCCGACCAATGCAAGATATGCAGTGTATCAAGGAAAATCCAAAGCAAAAGAAAATGTTCGTGACCTAACTTCCAGTATTTCTCAAACCAGAGCAGACAGAGCCAGCGGACGCAAGGAACAGCAGGAACAAAGACGCAAAACCATTGCAGAGCGTCGCTCTGAAATGGAACAGGTCAAACAGAAAAAACAGCCAGCTTCTTCCGTTCATGAAAGACCAGCTACTAAGCAAGAACAATCTCATGATGGACAGACCGCAAAACAATCTTCTGTTCAGGCTTTACGCATGGAATCTCAACAAGCCAAACAGGAGCGTCCAGCAGTTAAGTCCGATTCTTCAAGTTTAAAAGCGGAACGTCAAAACCGTACTACACAAGAAAGAACAGTTCAAAAGCCAGCAACTTCAACTACACCAGCAGACAGAGCTTCACAACGTCCAGTCACAAAAGAGCGTCCGTCTACTGTTCAAAGAGTTCAAAGTCAAAACCTTAGAAATAGACCACCAATAAAATCCGCCACTATCAAGAAAGGCAGTAAGAAACCATGAAACTGAAAGCTTTAGTGATTGGTGGTTCTGGGCTATTCTTGATGGTCTTCTCACTACTTCTGTTTGTTGCCATTTTATTTTCAGATGAACAAGATGGCGGTTTTTCAAACATTCACTATGGCGGTGTGAATGTTTCCGCAGAAGTGCTGGCTCATAAGCCTATGGTAGAAAAATACGCTAGAGAATATGGCATTGAAGAATACGTCAATGTACTGCTTGCTATTATACAGGTGGAATCGGGCGGTACTGCCGAAGATGTTATGCAGTCCTCGGAATCCCTTGGTCTACCACCCAATTCATTGAGTACAGAAGAATCCATCAAGCAAGGTGTGAAGTATTTCAGTGAATTATTAGCCAGTAGAGATAGGCTCAGTGTGGATTTGGAATCGGTTATCCAGTCCTACAATTATGGCGGTGGCTTTCTTAGGGTATGTGGCTAATCGTGGAAACAAATATACCTTTGAACTGGCTCAAAAGTTTCTCAAAAGGAATATTCAGATGGCGAAAAAAAGTGTCCTATCCCCAATCCAATAGCCATACCCATCAATGGGGGCTGGCGATATAACTATGGCAATATGTTTTATGTTCAGCTTGTTACGCAGTATCTTGTCACAACTCAATTTAATGATAATACGGTACAAGCCATCATGAACGAAGCACTGAAATATGAGGGTTGGACGATATGTCTATGGTGGAGCTTCCCCGACTACTTCATTTTGATTGTAGCGGACTGACACAATGGACGTATGGCAAAGCTGGGATTAAATTACCACGAACCGCACAACAACAATATGATGTGACCCAACATATCCCACTATCCGAAGCAAAAGCCGGCGATTTAGTTTTTCTTTTCATTCTACCCTATAACGCTGGTTCTTATATTACTCATGTTGGCATATACCTTGGCGATAATCGAATGTTTCACGCAGGAGACCCTATCGGCTATGCCTGACTTAACAAGCTCCCTACTGGCAACAGCATTTAGTAAGAGCAGGACGAATCAAACAATGAGAAAGGAAGATTCAATGATGAAATTTCAGAAAAAAATCAGAATAAAGAAAAAAACAGATACCAAAGGAAAAAGAAACCTCGTATCTACAAAGTCAATCCTCGTAAAAAAAGGTTGTAATTGCCTTATGGGTGCTTTTTAGGGCTTAGTTTTAGCTTTGCGATATTTAAGCACTTTACAGCTATTGATACCCATACCGTTCACGAAACAACTATCATAGAAAAGGAATACGTTGATACTCATCATGTAGAAAATTTTGTAGAGAACTTTGCGAAAGTTTACTACTCATGGGAATTAAACGACAAATCTATTGATAATCGAATGGAAAACCTCAAAAGCCTATCTGACAGAGGAACTTCAAGCTCTCAATATCGATACGGTTCGTAAAGATATTCCTGTATCGTCTTCTGTAAGAGGGGTTTCAGATATGGACGGTAAAAGCGGATGGCGACAAACCAGTTTGATGTGACTTATAGTGTAGACCAGTTGATTACAGAGGGGGAAAATATAAAGACCGTCCATTCTGCTTATGAATTGACAGTCTATGTTGACAGTGATGGAAATATGGTTCTTATTAAAAATCCGACGATTACCAGCGTTCCAGAAAAATCAGATTATACACCAAAGATAAAAGAAAGTGATGGCATGGTTGATTCCACCACAACCAATGAAATCAATGAGTTTCTAACAACGTTCTTTCAAATTCTACCCGACCGCAACCGTAAAAGAACTTTCTTACTACGTGAATGATGGGATTTTGAAGCCGATCAGAAAAGATTATGTCTTTCAAGAATTGGTAAATCCTATTTATAATCGCAAGGATAATCAAGTCACGGTATCACTGGCAGTAAAGTATCTCGACCAGCAGACCAAAGCAACGCAAGTATCTCAATTTGATTTGGTGCTAGAAAAGGTAGGAAATAACTGGAAGATTATAAAATAACTTTTAGTACATGGTTATAGCTATTTGTAACTGCTATTTTGTAACCACGTTCTCCTTTGACAAAAAATCGGATATATCTTTACAAATGTACTCTTATGTGCTAATGTTAATGTAAGTATATAAAAGGAGTTAATAAATATGCGGCAAGGTATTCTTAAATAAACTGTCAATTTGATAGTGGGAACAAATAATTAGATGTCCCTTTTTAGGAGGGGTTAGTTTTTTGTGCCCAGTTTAAGAATACTTTTATCATGTGATTATGAAGTATACAGAAAATATCTGTATGCTTATGATTGTGCATTTATTTCCCAGTGATAAGAGTATCTGTCACTGGGATTTTTTATGCCTTTTTGGCTTTTGAATGGAGGAAAATCACATGAAAATTATTAATATTGGAGTTTTAGCTCATGTTGATGCAGGAAAAACTACCTTAACAGAAAGCTTATTATATAACAGTGGAGCGATTACAGAATTAGGAAGCGTGGACAAAGGTACAACGAGGACGGATAATACGCTTTTAGAACGTCAGAGAGGAATTACAATTCAGACAGGAATAACCTCTTTTCAGTGGGAAAATACGAAGGTGAACATCATAGACACGCCAGGACATATGGATTTCTTAGCAGAAGTATATCGTTCATTATCAGTTTTAGATGGGGCAATTCTACTGATTTCTGCAAAAGATGGCGTACAAGCACAAACTCGTATATTATTTCATGCACTTAGGAAAATGGGGATTCCCTACAATCTTTTTTTATCAATAAGATTGACCAAAATGGAATTGATTTATCAACGGTTTATCAGGATATTAAAGAGAAACTTTCTGCCGAAATTGTAATCAAACAGAAGGTAGAACTGTATCCCTAATATGTGTGTGACGAACTGTACCGAATCTGAACAATGGGATACGGTAATAGAGGAAACGATGACCTTTTAGAGAAATATATGTCCGGTAAATCATTAGAAGCATTGGAACTCGAACAAGAGGAAAGCATAAGATTTCAGAATTGTTCCCTGTTCCCTGTTTATCACGGAAGTGCAAAAACAATATAGGGATTGATAACCTTATAGAAGTGATTACGAATAAATTTTATTCATCAACACATCGAGGTCAGTCTGAACTTTGCGGAAAATGTCTTTCAAAAATTGAATATTCGAAAAAAGACAACGTCTTGCATATATACGCCTTTATAGTGGAGTACTACATTTACGAGATTCGGTTAGAGTATCAGAAAAAGAAAAAATAAAAGTTACAGAAATGTATACTTCAATAAATGGTGAATTATGTAAGATTGATAGAGCTTATTCTGGAGAAATTGTTATTTTGCAAAATGAGTTTTTTTGAAGTTAAATAGTGTTCTTGGAGATACAAAGCTATTGCCACAGAGAGAGAGAATTGAAAATCCCCTCCCTCTGCTGCAAACGACTGTTGAACCGAGCAAACCTCAACAAAGGGAAATGTTACTTGATGCACTTTTAGAAATCTCCGACAGTGACCCGCTTCTGCGATATTATGTGGATTCTGCGACACATGAAATCATACTTTCTTTCTTAGGGAAAGTACAAATGGAAGTGACTTGTGCTCTGCTGCAAGAAAAAGTATCATGTGGAGATAGAAATAAAAGAGCCTACAGTCATTTATATGGAAAGACCGTTAAAAAAAAGCAGAGTATACCATTCACATCGAAGTTCCACCGAATCCTTTTCTGGGCTTCCATTGGTTTATCTGTATCACCGCTTCCGTTGGGAAGTGGAATGCAGTATGAGAGCTCGGTTTCTCTTGGATACTTAAATCAATCATTTCAAAATGCAGTTATGGAAGGGATACGCTATGGCTGTGAACAAGGATTGTATGGTTGGAATGTGACGGACTGTAAAATCTGTTTTAAGTATGGCTTATACTATAGCCCTGTTAGTACCCCAGCAGATTTTTCGGATGCTTGCTCCTATTGTATTGGAACAAGTCTTTAAAAAAAGCTGGAACAGAATTGTTAGAGCCATATCTTAGTTTTTAAAAATTTATGCGCCACAGGAATATCTTTCACGAGCATACACCGATGCTCCTAAATATTGTGCGAACATCGTAGACACTCAATTGAAAAATAATGAGGTCATTCTTAGTGGAGAAATCCCTGCTCGGTGTATTCAAGAATATCGTAGTGATTTAACTTTCTTTACAAATGGACGTAGTGTTTGTTTAACAGAGTTAAAAGGGTACCATGTTACTACCGGTGAACCTGTTTGCCAGCCCCGTCGTCCAAATAGTCGGATAGATAAAGTACGATATATGTTCAATAAAATAACTTAGTGTATTTTATGTTGTTATATAAATATGGTTTCTTGTTAAATAAGATGAAATATTTTTTAATAAAGATTTGAATTAAAGTGTAAAGGAGGAGATAGTTATTATAAACTACAAGTGGATATTGTGTGCTGAGAGCTTTTCTCATACTAATAGACGAAAGGGTGTGAAAATGATTTTTTTAAATGATACTGTGGAACGGAACAGTAGCCCTAGTATTGACTACTGTCGTTTCTATTCATATTGGCTATTCTAGGACTGAGATGAAAAAATCTATAAATGCTCAGAATAAAATTGAACCCGCAAATCTCCCCAAAACAATGGTGAGTCATGTACTTGTATTATTCCGAAAAAATACACCTCTGGTGCAGTGAGACAAATTGGTGTATCTTATAGTGGCTTCGTAGATGAAAGCTATACTCTACTATCACTCTTTGATGATGTAGAACAAATTGAAAAAAAGATAATAGACTTCAGACAGCTATTGATGTTGTCAGAGAACAGTTTGGTTTTTTTAGCCATACAAAAAGGAACCGTCCTAACTGAAGGTTCCAGAAATATTGAACGCAGTAAACTTATCGGTGGTCATTCCATGGGTGGATTGGAGGATTAAAATGAAACAAGAAAAAAAATACAGTACAATTTTTCAGAAATCCGTAGCAAAGGATGTAATGATATTGAAATGCTTGAAAGATTTTTTTACATGGAATCGTTGAAACAGCAACTTCAAAACTTCGTCAGAGAAAAACTCAAAACAACTGAAATATCGATACGACTAGTACATGCTAAATCTGAAAACCGATTACCATTGGAATTTACATTTAGCATTAAGCCAACAAGCTCATCTGTGATAATCTATACTGAGGTAATCAATCGCTTTAAAGAATGTTACACAGGTGGGGGAATTCAAGGTTTTACGATTCAATTTGATAAAAATACCCTTGCCTCTGCATAGAAAGGATTTGATATGATTGACCGTTCATATTTACCATTTCAATCAGCAAGAGAGTACCAGGATACAAAGATGCAAAAATGGATGGGCTTTTTTTCCTATCTGAACATGCATCAGCACTCTCTGATGATACAAACAAAAGTAACGTACATGTCTGACTTATCACTAGAGAAGAAATTATTACTCCTCAGTCAAGTATACGCCGGGCAGCTACGCACACGCATTCAAGTGATTGAAAAAAACAAGCGTGTTTCCTACACTGGAACAATACCAAGTCTGACCAAAGATTTCATTTTGATAAAAACTACAACAGGTCACATCAATTTGAAATTAAAAGACATTATTAGTATTGAACTTGTCGAGGAGGTGCTCTATGAATCAGCTTGAGTTTCAGCGTAATCACCTACAAATGGACTATTATAGCGAGAGCTACCAAGATTTTGAACGTGACTTCTACCGCTACTCTAACATGAATATTCCATTGACCTTCCTAACTGATGATATCCTAAAAACAATGGCGACTTCACGTAAGAATTACTTTGTCCTCAATAAGGAAAAGTCCAGAGATAACCGCGATCACTTCTTCATATTTGAAGTAAGTACCGTAGATGAGAATCCGCTAATCTATCATTATACATATAAGAAAACTACAATATATTTAGCAGAAAAAAATAGGAGCAGTTCAATTGACTGTTCCTATTTTTTTAATATTCATAAAATCTAAAGTCTTTATACTCTTTTAACAATGGAGTCGCCAACCAGAACAGACTATACTGACCAGCGACTACCTTAAATTTAATGTTTCAGATTTATTTTTCTTATCTCTAATTTCATAAACTACATCTGCTACATTTTTCGAGTAATCGTTTATCGTGGGTGATAAACACGATAGTTCCGTGTACTCCTTCATTAGTATTTCCAAAGCCTCTAAACTTGGTATGTCAAGGAAGTTACTGGGTTCATCCATTATTAGGATGTTATATCTACCCATGAGCATTTTTAGCAAGCAACAATTTTATAATTTCTCCACCGCTTAAAAACAGATAAACTTTTTTTCCAATATCGTTCTGTTTGAACCCCATAGATGCTAGCACTGAACGAATTTCTGATATATTGTAGTCACAATCCTTCTGCATAAACTCCATAACATTCTGATTACTGTTGTACTTGTAACCATTCTGTGCAAAGTAACCTATTTTTGCCTTAGGCGAAATAGAAATTCCTTCTTCATGGTTTAAGATCATTTGGATTAAAGTTGTTTTTTTCCGATTCCATTACCACCAGTTAACGCCACTTTTGCTCCTAACGGAATTTGAAAAGATGCATTTTCAAACAGAGCCTTATCCCCAAATACTTTATTAATTTCTGCACCGACTATAGGGTATGGATTATGGAGCTCCAATGCTTTACTTTGCCTGAAACGAATTTCTGCGAATGCCTTCCGGAGCTTCTACTTTTTCCTAAGGCCGCAATCCTGTGCTCTAGGGTTTTAGCAGCATTATACATCTTTTTTTCCTTACTTCCTATTGATTTTTTTGATGAGCTAAACGCCCTCCGTCTTCAGTACTTTTTTTCTTTGAAGAACCTTTTTGCCTTCTGTTCTATTTTTACGAGCCTGTTTTTCGCTTTTTCCTCCGCAGCCCTTTCCAATCGGGCACGTTCCGCAATAAATTGTTCGTATTCTGCAGCTTGGCTCTTACGTTCTTCCTCTTTCTGACGAAGATAATCAGAATAGTTTCCCCAATACTCAGTGATTTTTGCCATCTTTCAGTTCCCATATTTTTATCTACTATTTCATCAAGAAAAATAGCGGTCATGGCTAATAACCAACAGTGCACCTGTAAAATATTTTTAGCTGTCCTATTAGAAAATCAATTCCTTCACGGTCTAAATGGCTCGTAGGTTCATCCGCTAAAATACCATGAACCTGTGCCGATAAGGCCTGTGCTATTTTAAGCCTTGTTTCTTCACCACCGCTCATAGTCTGTATATTTAATTGCTCAACACCTAGCTTGCCTACAAGTGCAAAATCTTTTTCCTCCTGCAGAGTTACTTCGTCCAACTGGGGAATATAGGCAAGTTCACCCAGACGATTCATTTTACATCCTGGGGAGTTAATTCTCCTAAAAGTACCCTGAGTAAAGTGCTTTTTTTCCAGCACCATTTGCTCCTACTAAACCAATACGGTCATAATCATATACTTCTAATTCATTTATATCTAAAACATCGCGTCCTTTGAATTCCACACGAATGTCTTTTGCTTTTAATATTAATTCCATAACATTTCCTCCTGTCTATAATCGCATGCTTTCATTTGCTTGTATGCAGGGAAAACCCTGCGATTTTAGCAGGAAGAGTTACATGAAAATAAGATACATAAATATTCCTCCAATATTGTTTATTTTAAATCTAATTTTTCTAACCTCAGTTATCATTTGGCAAACTATAGCAATGCCAATAATTAAAATACCTGATAGTAAAAAAACCAATGATTTACACCGATTTTTATCAGCAAAGAATCCAGAAAGAATTAACCCAATTGGCATAGCAAGTGACATGATACTTCCGATCAAAGAAAATACACGTCCCTAAATATTCAGGCTTAATTTTCTCCTGAAAAAGAGCTGTTTGCACACCGCTATAAAATGGCACCGAAAGCCCCATTATTGCACAGCAAACTACGAATATTACAAATCCATTTGGAGGAAGTATTCCCGAAACGGCTAAACTGGTCCCCATTATAAAAAATGAACTTGTTATTAGTAATACATGCTTTTTCGAAGCCCCCTAATCTTCCTAATAATAAGCCTCCTGCTAGCATCCCAAATGCAAAGGAAATTTCCGTAATAGAAATATGCACAGGCGTTCCATTAAAAGTGTTCCATGCTTATTAAAGGAAATAGTGCATTGATTGGCATATAAACAAAAGTATATAGTGTTCCTAAGAGTAATAAGGCAAACAATCCTTTGTTTTGTCTCAGAACCACAACTCCTTCTTTCATCTCCCTTATGAAATTTGGTTCTAAACTTTGCACTTGATTACCCAGCTTAGGTATACGTACAATTGCTACCGTAATAGATGCAATCACAGCACCCAATACGTCGATGGCAATAATAGCATTTAAATCCCAAACGGAGTATAAGAGTGCTGCAACTGCCGGACTAACAATATAGCTTATAGACTGCAAAGACTGACTATAGCCTGCGCATTTCGTTAGCTGTTCTTCTGGTACTAAAAAGTGGTGTAACCGCATTGAGTGCTGGGGTATGAAAAAGCTGTTCCAATGCTACGGATAAACAATACTATCATAATCATCCAGACAGGTAGCTCCATACAGAATGCAACAATAGCAAGCACTGCACCAGCTGCTGCGATAATTAAATCGGCACCAATCATTATCTTCTTCCTATCATGACGATCCACTAGCACACCAATGGCAGGTCCCAAAATCGCATAGGGTAAAAAACCTACTAATGAAGCCATAGACAAGACCATCGCAGATCCTGTTTTTTCTGTAAGGTAAAAAATAATCGCCATTTGCAGGATGGCACTAGTGATTAATGATACTGCTTGCCCTGCCCATATTGCATAAAAATTTTCGTTTCCAATTGTTGTATTTTTTTCCATTTATATTATCTCCTGCATATTATTTTTGCTTGAATTTCTATTTTTGAATAGCATTCTAGGCAATAAAAATGCAGGCCAAAACCCCACAATGTGGCTTTTTTGGTCTGCATACATACAATTTGGAAACATTCATATTAAAGACATAGTTAAATAAAGGTATAGTTAAATAACCAATATCCTCACCGTAACTAATGAATGCTCAATATCGTATAAATAAGCACAACAAAAAAAGCCTATCATCGGGTATAGATTCTGCTTTTTTTATTGCCAGCTTATCTTAAACGCATTGAGGCTGTCATAGTTTCGGTTCCTCCTACATCTTTGTTTATATCAATTTATAGTATAACACAACAAGATGATATGTTCAATATAAAAAGTTATGGAATGAGACTCATACTTCCAATTCGATGCCAGATTTAAAGGATATGACGAAGTTTTTCTTCATAGACTGTAACGCTCTGGATTATCTTCCTTAGTAGCAAGCGATTAGCTTTTCACAAAATCTTCTGTTTGTAGTTTTTAAAAAAATTCATCAGGATTTTTCTAACTCAACCTCAAAAATATTTCATTTTACATTCCCTCATTTCATTTATTGATAAATTGAGTTTGCAAAAAAGAGTGGACAATTTTTGTCTACTCTTAACCTTTAAAATAGTTTTTTTTAATCGATTTGAAGTTGCCTAAATTATTACTTATTCGGTAAAATGAAGTATTGCTTTCAACAGATTTCCTTCAACTACACTTCACTTGATTCAAACAAGGTGGGTACATTTCTATTCCCACAAACTCCTTGTCAATGGAAACAAACACGTACCCACAGGGTAAATGGAAATAGAAACTGATAATTTCTAGCTATCACTTCTACTCATTCCAAAAATTTTCTCACTCTGATACTTACCCACCATAAAGCAAAAAGCCTTGCAATCAAGGCTTTCATTATCCCTTTCGTTCAAAGGTTTCTAAGCTTTTACGAGCAGAGCGACACACTCAGCGGTTCGCTATCTCCGTTCTGTCTGCGTGCTAGCACTTGTCAATCACGGACAGCTATCGCATGGGCGGAAGTAAATGCTAATCTTCGTCGTTTTACTCCTTGACTAGCAAACTTACCGCCTCAACATGTCCTGTATGTGGAAATAAAACACGATTAAAGATAAGGGAAGATACTGAATTAAAAAAATTCCCCCTCTATTGTCCGAAATGCAGACAAGAAAATTTAATTGAAATAAAGCAGTTCAAAGTAACTGTGATTACAGAGCCAGACGCAAAGACGCAGAGCCGATAAAATGAGATTAATACAATCTCATTTTATCGGCTCTTTCCGTTATGTATGGATTCTTTTAATTAGTCTTCGATGTTTCTTGCTTCGTTGATACCGCTGGCTAAAGATTCCATTAAGGATAGTTCTTTGTCTGTAAAGCTATCCATGTATTTCTCTATCTGTAATCGTCGGGTGCTTTTTACCAAGTTATTAGCAGGTAAGAAAAATTCATCAACGGAAACATGAAGTAACGATACAAGGTCATAAAGAACTTGTATGCTGGGGTGTTGCCCTTTATTTTCAATATTAGTTAAGTACCGTGGGTCAATTTCAATCAATGCTCCCACTTGTTCACGAGTTAAACCTCGTTTCAATCGAGCTTCTTTAATGGCTAAACCAAAGGCTCTAAAATCATATTTATCTTCTTTTTTACGCATAGTAGACCACCTCTATACATTTTATTGTTCCTACTGAATTAAAAACAGGTATAGAAAAACGTGTTATATGGTTTATAGGTTTATATTTAATAAAAAGCACTACTAAACGCCAATAAAAAAAACCGTTATATGGTAGTGCTATTTACGCTGTTAAAATATTGTATATTACTTCCAAATGGCGGTTTGTTGGAGGTCAACGTCGCCATGAAGTACATCATATACAATAAATTTCCTTACATTGGGTTCTTGTCAAAAAAAGTCGTCTATCTGCAATAGATAAGTACGTCCACCAATGTGGTTTTATAAATCATATAGATAGAATAACAGAAGCATGTAAACAGAGAAATAAATCTGTTTATATGCTTTTTTGGCTATTCAGAACTTTTTTACAAAGTTTATTTATCAGTAATGCAACAAATCCCCCTTTCACATTGGGACTAAGAGTGAAAGGAGATAAACGAGCAAGGCTCACTTCCTTTCCTAGACAGAAAGGGGGTGAGAAACATGAAACCATCTTCTTTTCAGACCACAATAGAAAATCAGTTTGACTATATCTGTAAACGTGCTATGGAAGACGAGCGAAAGAATTATATGCTTTTATCTTTCAAGGATTGCAAAAGCGTGAGGTGTCCTTTTTCGGATGTTGGCGATTATCTTGTTAGCCAGTTTGCGACAACAGATAACTATTCAACTGACTTTTCAGATTTTTTTACACTCAATGGGTTATCAGTAGGCGTTGAAAAATGATTTGTTGAGTGAAGCATTACGTGAGTTGCCAGACAAGAAAACGTGAAATTCTACTGCTGTTTTACTTTTATGGACATGAGCGATTCAGAAATTGCAGACCTGTTGAAATTGAACCGTTCTACTGTCTATCGGCATAGAACCAGTGGACTAGCCTTAATTAAAAAGTTTATGGAGGAATTTGAAGAATGAAAACACAATATCCTATGATTCCCTTTCCTCTCATTGTAAAGGCAACAGATGGCGATACCGAAGCGATTAACCAGATTCTACATCATTACAGAGGGTACATAACGAAGCGTTCCCTACGACTTATGAAAGATGAATATGGCAATCAAAGTATGGTCGTTGATGAAGTCTTACGTGGAAGAATGGAAACCAGACTGATTACAAAGATTTTGTCATTTGAAATTAAGTAATATCCTCTCTCCTTTCGTGGAAGTGCGGACGAGCTTTCCATACTTCCCGATTGGGGAGGTTTGTTATTCCATCAAAGCATATTGTCTTTCAGTATGTTTTGATAGGCTGACAAGCCATCTGTTCTTTGAAAACTGAATAACAGCAGTCGAATACATTTCGATAAGAAAAGAGCCAACGGAGCTGACCGCCATGACCTGCCCTGTAAAGATAGCGAGCGATTCATGTCAGTGATCCGAGAAGTAATCTTTAGCAGGATTGCCAGCGAAGACATTCTTATCGTAATAATGATACTCCTGTATCGTCATAGTCCGAGCGTTAAAAGCGTCGCAGGCAATGAGTACAGCTGGACGAGAACCATGCAGGGTGGAACTCCCGTGAGCTTTGCTAAAGCTGTTCGATTGCTTGTAAAACAACTTTTATGAAATCTAACTGTGATTTGGGAAAGGAGGATTTTATGAAGCAGACTGATATTCCTATCTGGGAACGTTATACCCTAACCATTGAAGAAGCGTCAAAATATTTTCCGTATTGGCGAAAATAAGCTACGACGTTTGGCAGAGGAAAATAAAAATGCAGATTGGCTGATTATGAATGGCAATCGTATTCAGATTAAAGCGAAAAACAGTTTGAAAAAAATTATTGATACATTGGACGCAATCTAGCGTCGCCAAAAGGGTCTTGGATATGATAAAATAGCATTAAGTCGTATCAAGGCTCTTTCCATTTTAGGAAAAGGAGCAAAGCCATGTCAGAGAAAAAGACGTGACAATAAAGGTCGAATCTTTAAAGACTGGGAGAGCCAACGAAAAGACGGAAGATACTTATATAAATATGTAGATTCATTTGGAGAACCGCAATTTATCTACTCATGGAAACTGGTGGCTACAGACAGAGTACCAGCAGGAAAGCGTGATTGTGTTCTCTTCAGGGAGAAAAAGTTGCGGAGCTACTGAAAGACATTCATGATGGCATTGATGTTGTAGGAAAGAAAATGACACTTTGTCAGCTTTACGCAAAAAGCAGAATGCTCAAAGACCCAAAGGTTGAAGAAAGGCACTGAAACTGGACGGAAATATCTGATGGATATTTTGACAGAAAGGACAAGTTAGGTGCAAGGAGCATAGACAGCATTAAACCATCAGACGCTAAAGAATGGGCGATTAGAATGAGTGAAAGATGGATATGCTTATCAAACCATCAATAACTATAAACGTTCTTTAAAGGGCTTCATTCTATATTGCGATTGAAGATGATTGTGTTCGGAAGAATCCATTTGACTTTCCAACTGAAAGCAGTTCATTGATGATGATACTGTTCCCTAAAGTCGCAGTGACTAACGGAAGAACAGGAAGAAAAAGCTGTTATCCTTTGCGAAAAGCTGATAAAGACCTACAGCAAGAAATTATGATGAAATTCTGATACTCTTAAAAACAGGGTCTTCGTATTTCAGAGTTTGGTGGTTTGACACTTCCAGATTTAGATTTTTGAAAATCGTCTTGTCAAGATAGACCATCAGCTATTACGAGATACTGAAAATTGGGATACTACATTGAAACACCCAAAGACTAAAAAGTGGCGAACGTCAAGTTCCTATGGTTGAAGAAGCCTATCAAGCATTTTCAGCGAGTGCTAGCGAATCGGAAAGAACTGATAAATGTGTTGAGATTGATGGTTATAGTGATTTCCTTTTTCTCAATGGGAAAGAACTATCCTAAAAGTGGCAAGTGATTACAACGGTATGTTGAAAAGGCCTTGTTAAGAAATACAATAAAGTATAACGAGGATAAATTGCCACATATCACTCCACATAGTTTGCGTCATACATTCTGTACCAACTATGCAAATGCAGGAATGAACCCAAAAGCATTGCAGTACATTATGGGGACATGCTAATATAGACATGACGCTGAACTATTACGCACATGCAACATTCGATTCTGCTATGGCAGAGATGAACCGCTTGGAAAAAAAGAAACAGCAGGAACGTCTTGTTGCTTAGTAGTACAGATGAATTTACTACTAATTTACCACTTCTGACAGTCAATTCATGAGGAAATATATAAGGAAACGTGAAGTATCTTCCAACAGTAAAAATGCTCGAAGCCCTTTAGAATAAGGATTTGCGAGCATTTAATGAGATTTAAAAGGATAATTAGAAATCTATGTTTTGTTTAAATATAAAAAGTAGGCTAAATGAGAGCCTGCTTATTATGCAGGAAGTGAACTATCAGTTATTCACAGACAGCGTTAAAGATGAAATAGTATTAACATCAAATATTAAAGATGATTATGTTTTAGATACTTGGCTAAAAGATATGGAGTTGAAAAATATCAGTGATAGGAATCCTCACACCTTGTCAGGAGGACAAAAACAGAGAGTAATTATCTTATCCGCTTTACTATCCGACAAGAAAATTCTATTTTTCGATGAACCAACCAGTGGATTGGACTATAGAAATATGAAAATAGTAGCTAAAAACATAAAGAAAGTAAAGGAAGAAGATAAGTTGATTTTTAATAATATCCCATGATGTTGAGTTTTTTTAGAGTCAGTTTGTGATAAAGTGATTGATTTCACGTATTTATGAAAAATGCATATATTAGTAAATTACAAGAGGGACATATGATAAAAACGCAAGAAAAACGAGAAGTTATGAATAGTATTTTTTATAATATTCCATAAAATAAATTTTATAATAGATTTTTTTCATTTTAGAGGACTTTTTATGCCTATGTGCAGAAGTCCTCCTTTTTTTGTCTAAAAACGCAGACAAAAAAAGAAATGGAGGAAATTAAATGCCAAAAGAATATTACCTTTATGTCAACGGACAAAGGGTTAAAGTCAGCGAGCAGATATATAAAGTCTACTGGCGAGAAAAAGAACACGAAAAGTATTTAGAGCAGGTGGACAAGAAAAACCACTTGCTCTTTTTTTCATCGTTGGATCATGATGGACATTATGTAGATAATATTGTCGATGAAAGTGTTGATGTAGAAAAGATTGTTGAAACACAGATGATGATTGAAGCAGTCAGAAATGCTATATCAAGACTCAATGCAGAAGAAAGAGATATTATTGAACGCTTGTATTTCAATGATGAAACGGTTCGTTCAGTGGCAAAAGCTTAAAAAGTATTACACATCCAGCCTTAATCAAAAGAAGAAACAAAAATTCTTGAAAAAGCTGAAAAAATTCATCGAAGAACTTTAAAACTTCGGTAACCAAAGGGGTCAAATTTTCCTTATGTAAAGTGAAGGGGAGTTTGACCTCCTTTACTTTCTTCGGTAAGAGATACGCCTGCTTATGGCAAATAGGAAAATGTAGAGAAAACAATCCCTTTCAAATATTGTTCTTTGACAACTGAATAGACCAAGGTAGGACTTTATCTGCTTGTGGAGAATTATGACTTACGCCAAGACCTTTCTGCTGAGAGATTTCAGTTTTATGAATACTGGTTAAACCAAGGAAATAAGAAAGTGAGCGACAAATAAGATTACATAAAAAACAGATGTGGCAGTCTGTTCGTTGATACAGGCGGTGATAATGATACTTCAACAGTTTATGCCGGCTCGTCTTGAATAAGGGGCGGAGGTGAGATTCCTATGTTGTCAGCCAAGACACCTACCAATGTCATAAAACTTAAAAAAGAAAACAACAGGGAAAGGAGTTTTCTAATGAATGTAGAAGAATTAGCAAGATATAAAAACATGTCAGCGGAAGAGATAGACAGGAAAATTGTCCCTGATATCGAAGATATAAAAGATAAGAAAAATGCAGAGCCGCTTTCCATGTACTTTATGAAAGTCGGAAATGTCATTGTTAAATGTAGCTATGCAGAGAATGGAAGAAGTTTGGAGGATTGTTTTCTGTCATATCTAAAAAAGAAAGCAATGCTGCTTGATTAAAAAAATATGATAAAAAGGGGCAGACTTTTTTACAAATCTATGGTATAATACTAACCAAATAGGGATACAACTTCATAAGAGCTGAAAGACTCCAAGTTATCATATTTCTCCTTAAAAAAGAATATGAAAGTTTGGAGGTTTTGTTATGTCTAAAAATAATTTAGATACAGATGTTCTCAAAGTTGCCATGTATCTCAGATTATCACAAGATGATGAAAAATATGATAAAGGCTTTAAGGTGGAAAGCAACAGCATTTCCAACCAAAGACTTCAGATTAATGACTTCATTGATAAAAATGAGGATATGGAGCTGATAGAAGAATATGTCGATGACGGATATTCAGGTATAAACTTTGAAAGACCGGCATTTAAGAAAATGATGGAAGATGTCATCACAGGGAGAATTAACTGCATTGTTGTAAAAGACTTATCCAGATTTGGCAGAGATTATATTGATAGCGGAAGATACCTGCAAAGAGTATTTCCCTCTCTTGATATAAGATTTATTGCCCTAAATGATAATTATGACAGCTATACAGCCAGTGAAACGGAAAAGAACTTGGTCATTCCGTTTAAAAGCTTCATCAATGACAATTATTGTAGGGATACTTCCGCAAAGGTCAGAAGTGTCTGCAAGGTAAAGAGAAAACAGGGACAGTTTATATCAAACTATGCTCCTTACGGCTATGAAAAAGATAAGGAAGATAAGCACAAAATAGTAATTGATAAAGAAGCGGAATATGTGGTGCGTAAAATCTTTTCAATGAAGCTTGAGGGGTACAGCTCCTACTCTATTGCCAAACACTTAAACGATAATGGAATCCCATCACCGATGGAGCATAAAAAGGCAAAGGGAATAAGGTATAAGACAGGCTTCAGCACAAAGGCGGTTGCCAAATGGGATACGCCGGCAGTTAATCGTATTTTAACCAATGAAATCTATATCGGAACACTGCAACAGGGAAAACGGGAAAAGATAAACTATAAGCTGGATAAGGTGGTTTCCAAGGATAGAAGCGATTGGATTGAAATCGAGGACAATCATGAAGCTATTATTGATATTTATGACTTTGAAATTGCCCAAAAACTTTTGAAATGTGATATAAAGGCAAAAAATGTCGGAGAGAAGGCGGATTTGTTTTCAGGTCTTTTATTTTGCAAGGACTGTAATGCTCAGATGACAAAGAAAGTCGATAAGAGAGGGAAAACTCCCACTATTTACTATATCTGCTCCCAGTACAACAAAGGAAAAGAGTGCAGCAGGCATTCAATCAAACAGGAAGAATTAAAGCTAAGCGTACTTGAGATGATTTGCCATTATATCAACTCTCTTGGGAAGTATGAAAGCATTTCAGAAGAGATAAGAGAAATGGAAGTATCTTATGAGCTTTTTCAGAAAATAGATAAAAGACAGGAGTATACCAAGAAAAGCAAGGCAAAGTTTGAACTTTTAAAATCGGCTCTGTATCAGGACTTAAAAAGAAGGAATCATTTCTGAAGAAGAATTTTTACGGTATGAGAGAGTTTTATACAAACCGTATCGTAGAAAGCGAACTGATTTTAGAAAAGCAGAATAAAGAAATTTCAAGACTCTATCAAAAGAGTTTGGGAAACAAAAACTTCCTGTCAGATATTAAAAAGTACAGGAATATAAGCACCTTAGAAAGAGGGCTTCTTGTAAGACTTGTCGATAAAATCTATGTTTTGGAAGAAAAAAGGATAGAAATCCATTTTAACTATGATGAAACTACAGATATACTGGATAAGTTAAGCGACTACACAAAGCAATCCTCCGAGCTGATGAAGGAGGTGGTGTAGATGGCAAGGACAGCGAACAGGCGGGCAAAAGCGGAAGAAGCTCTGTTAAGCAAAGAAAGCGGAAACAGTTTTCAAACAGCGATTTACACAAGAATATCAAGAGATAAAAAAGAAAAGCCGAGTGATTCCATTGAAAATCAAATTGCTCTTTGTGAAAGTTATATAAAGAAAAATGATGGTCATAATTTGGTTGGAATATATAAAGACATCGCAAAGACAGGGACAGAATTTGAAAGACCTGACTTTGAAAAACTTGTGGGAGAAGTAAGGACGGGAAAAGTCAACTGCATTATTGTAAAAGACCTATCCCGCTTTGGAAGAAATTATACGGAGCTTGGAAACTTCATTGAAAAGATATTTCCGTTTCTTGGAGTAAGATTTATTGCGGTTAATGACAATCTGGATACCTTTCACATGGAAGATCCCAATAAATCTCTTGAGGTAATCTTGAAGAATATTGTAAATGAAACTTATGCAAAAGACATTTCAAAGAAAGTATCAAGCTCTCATCAGATGAGGATCAAACAAGGCGGATTCATCTGTGGTGCGGCTCCTTATGGCTATACAGCAAGAAAAGATGAAGATGGAGTAAGACGGTTATATGTTGATGAAAATACAGCTTCCATCGTAAAAGAAATTTTTGATGCGTATTTGAAGGGATTTAGTACACTTGATATTTCAAAGTTACTGTTTGAAAAGAAAGTATATATAGCAACTGATTATAGGAAGTTTGGAAAAGCTAAAGCTGATGAAAATGAGCTTATAAGAGCTTGGATTCCGACAACAATATTACAAGTGCTTAAAAATCGTGTATATACAGGAACACTCATTCAAGGCAGAAATCAAAAGCATTTATTTGAAGGGAAAAAGAGAGAAAGGCTTGACGAAGAACATTGGACAATAACAGAAGATGCCCATGAAGCAATTATCTCGCTTGATACATTTGAAAAGGTACAGGAGAAAATTTCCTCAAAATCTAATTCCATTAAAAATAGCAGAAAAGAAAATAAGAATGCTAAGGATGATACAGTATTTAGAGGAAAACTATATTGTGGAATTTGTAAGAGAAAAATGAGCGTACACATGCAAAAAAGCGGTAATAAAACTGTATTTTATTTTAGCTGTAATCGGTTCAGAGAATTTACAACAGAAAAATGCGGAACATCTATTACAGAGGCTACTCTTGAAAAAACTGTTAAAGCAGCCTTTGAAGCTATTCTTTTAAGTAACAGTAAAAGTTATAAGGCTTATCTGAATGCTTATGACAATCTTAAAATAGAGATGGATAAGAAAAAGGAAAAAGAAATAACTGAAATTGAAAGAAAAAAAATTTTTAGGCTTTTAGCAGACTTCAAAGTGAGTATTATGAAAAAAATATGTTTTGGGCAAGTGGAGTAAAGAAGATTTTGAAAGGGAAAAAGGACTTCTGGGTAAAAAGAAAGCAGAACTCGAAATCCTAAAAGAAAGACAAGTTGCTATCTTTGAAAAAGAAGTATTTGAACTTGAAGAAAGGCATAAGTACCTTACAGCACTTTTTAAAGGTAAAACAAAGAAATGGGATAAAGACTTTGTAGATAGCATCATTGATAAGATCTTTATAGGGAAAGATAACACAATAGAAATCAAATTTAATTTTGAAGAAACTCCTGTGATTACTGAAAAACTCGGTAGAAAGACAAGGAGGAGCTGATATGAATACAGTAGATTTTTATTTAAGACTTTCCTTAGAAGATGACGATTTAAAAGACGAAAGTAACAGCATTACTTCCCAAAGAGAAATCTTAAAGAACTATATCAGTTCAAGAGAAGAATTTACTGGAGTGAAGATAAGAGAACATATTGATGATGGCTATACCGGAACAAATTTTAATCGTCCTGCATTTCAAAAGATGATAGGTCTTATGAAGAAAAATGAGATAAGAACTATTCTTGTAAAGGATTTATCACGATTTGCAAGAGATTATATTGAATCCGGAGCATATATTGAGCAGATATTCCCTTTTATGCAGGTTCGTTTCATCTCTGTGAATGACAATTATGACAGTAATAACAATGAGAATGGAATCAGCAGTTTAGAAATTCCTTTTAAGAATCTTGTCTACGACTACTATTCCAAGGACATTTCACAAAAAATCAGTTCATCAGTAAGAGTAAGACAGGATAGAGGGTATTATTTCGGTTCAAAAGCACCGTATGGGTATGTAAAAGATGAAAAAGACCATCATCAGCTACTTGTCGATGATAGAGTGAGAAACATCATTGAAGAAGTCTTTGAAAGATACCTGAGTGGAGAAAGTATGCTTTCCATTTCTAAAGATTTTAATCATAGAGGTGTTCTGACGCCGGCAAAACATATAGGGCTTAAAAGAGGAAGTGGAGTATGGACAGGACAGATTATTAGATATGTTTTAACACAAAGAGTTTATACAGGAGCTGTTGTTGGTGGAAAGACAAGGGTACAGGAAGTTGGTTCTGATAATAGAAAATGGGTTGATAGCAAAGACTGGATAATTAGAGAAGATATGCACGAAGCTATTATCTCTAAAGAAGATTTTGGTAAGGTTCAGGATATGCTAAACAGCAATGCAAAACTAATCAGTAGAGAGCGGAAGCATTTTCATATTCTTCAAGACAAAGTCTATTGTGGTAAGTGCTATCATAAAATGACTTATACAGTTAATTATGGAAAAACAGATGGATATTGCTGTCCCTATCGGTACAAAGCAAAAGACTGTGGCTGCATGAAAGGGAAGATAAAAGCAGAAACACTGGAAGATATTGTTTCAGAAGAGATTAAACTTTATACAGAGAGCTTTCTTGAAAAAGAACAGACAAGAAAGATTGAGCATAAAGTTATGGAAAGCATTTGTGAAAGCCTGCTTTACAGGAAGAAAAGACTGGAAGCGGAAAAGCAAAAGATTCAGGTTTCCAAAATGCAGCTTTATGAAAGGCATAAACAGGACGAAATAGATAAGGAAGCATATTTATCAAAGAAAGAAGATTTAAGCAAAAAACTTAAAAATACAGAACAGGAAATAGCCATCATTACGGACAAGATAAAAGAAAATACATCTTCAGGACATAACCTTAATGTTGATAAGCTAAGAGAAGCGGTTACAAAAGGAGAGCTTGTTTTAGACTGGATCAACGAAGTCATAGACAGGATTTATGTTTATGGTAAAGACAAGGTGGAGATTATTTGGAAATTTGAGAAAGGGAATGGAAAAGATGGATAAAAAAGACGAAATTATGCTTGTAAGTCATGAATCCCTTGTAAAAAAGATTTATATTATTAGGGGACAAAAGGTTATGCTTGACTTTGAATTAGCCGAAATCTATGGATATGAAACAAAGCGATTTAATGAGCAGGTTAAAAGAAATATTGAGAAATTTGATGAAGACTTTATGTTTCAATTAACGGATGAGGAAGTATCTGAACTTTCAAGGTCGCAAAATGCGACCTTGAACAAGAGTGCAGGAAGAGGTAGTAATATTAAGTACAATCCTCATGCTTTTACCGAGCAGGGAATCTATATGCTGATGACAGTTCTCAAAGGAGAGCTTGCAGTCAAGCAGAGTAAAGCCTTGATTCGCACTTTCAAGCAAATGAAAGACTACATCGTAGAAAATCAAGGGTTGATTGGGAAAAGAGAGTTTTTGCAGCTTTCGATGCAGATTACAAGTAATGTCGTGGAAATGCAGGATTTAAGACGAGATTTAAGAGATGTGGAAGATCAGGTAGCAGAAGTGGTGGATACCTTAAATAATGTGGTGCATAAATCGGAGCTGTCGGAGCTGATTCTTGACCTTAGCAATCCACAGCTCAAATATGGATTTTTACTCTTGAACGGACAGCCGATCGAAGCAAATCTTGCTTATAAAGACATTTATAGCATAGCGAAAAAGAGTATCTATATCGTCGATAACTATATCGGAGTGAAAACTTTGGTCTTGCTAAAAGATGTTCCTTCATCGGTAGAAGTCATTATATTCAGCGATAACATCGGCAAAGGACTTCATACCCTTGAATATCAGGATTTCTGCCAAGAATACCCATTTAGAAAGATAACATTCCAAAAATCCAGTGGAGAGTTTCATGACAGATACATCATTATCGACTGGAATACCGAACATCAACGAATCTATCATTGTGGAGCGTCTTCCAAAGATGCAGGGCAAAGAATCACAAGCATAACGGAAGTGGTCGATCAGATGATTTATACCGACCTCATCAATAATCTCTTGAAAAATCCGGTGTTGCAGTTAAAATAGAAGTGGAAAATGGATTGGAAATTTGAAAAAAATATGTATCCAATACTTGACACAAGGGTGGAATTGTAAAGTATCATATTGTGTTTATACCAAAAGTACAAAA